>Ga0316231_1000156_pt1 | contig 111575 bp, 106 predicted proteins | sample TBH18027metaG_FD_206002 | JGI IMG/M metagenome (GOLD analysis project Ga0316231, IMG submission 206002) | Freshwater microbial communities from Trout Bog Lake, Wisconsin, USA - TBH18027 | ecosystem: Environmental > Aquatic > Freshwater > Lake > Hypolimnion/Profundal zone | place: USA... | reverse complement strand
ACTACCAAATTCCATGCTCATGATGAAAAAGATGAGTGTACAATTGGTGATGTGGTGAAGATCATGGAAACCCGTCCGCTTAGTAAAACAAAGCGTTGGAGATTAGTAGAAGTAGTAGAAAAAGCAAAATAAGAAAGCTATGAGCTATTAGCCGCGAGCTATTGGCAAAGTAGGAAATAATATTTTTTGGTTAGCTAACCGCTAACCGCTAAAAGCTAAAAGCTTAAAAAAATGATTCAGCAAGAAAGCAGATTAAATGTAGCTGACAACAGCGGTGCCAAAGAAGTACTTTGTATAAAAGTGCTTGGTAACAGCGGTCAGGACTATGCTAAAATAGGCGATAAGATTGTAGTAACAGTGAAGGATGCGATCCCTGCAGGCGGTATCAAGAAAGGTACTGTATCTAAAGCAGTCATTGTTCGTACCAAAAATAAGTTGCGCAGAAAAGATGGTTCTTATATCCGTTTTGATGATAATGCAGTTGTGTTATTGAACAATTCTGATGAACCACGCGGTACACGTATTTTCGGGCCGGTAGCAAGAGAATTGCGTGATAAAGGATATATGAAAATTATATCTCTGGCACCCGAAGTATTATAGAAAAAGCGGAATGCTGACAGTTTAAACTGAAAGCAGGAAGTAAAAGATAAATTTTTAGCTAAGCGTTTAGCGTTTGGCATTAAGCATTAAGCATTAAAAAATGAGTACAAGATTTAAACCCAAATTTAACATCAAGAAAGGCGACACAGTAGTTGTGATCACCGGTGATGATAAAGATTTGAAAAAACCACGTAAGGTATTAGAAGTTATTGTTGACAAAGGACGTGTTGTGATCGAAGGTGTGAACATAATAACCAAACATACCAAACCAAGTGCACAAAACACTAAGGGTGGTATCGTTAAGATAGAAGCGCCGATCAACATCAGCAACGTACAGTTGTGGGATGCGAAAACAAACGCTGCTACTAAAATTAAACGTACCAGAGTGGAAGGTAAATTAGTTCGTGTATCAAAAAAATCAGGGGAGGTAATTAAATAATGAGTACCGTAAAATATTCTCCGAGGTTAGCAGAAAAGTACAAAAAAGAAGTTGTACCTGCATTGGTTAAGAAGTTTGCTTATACAAGTATTATGCAAGCTCCTAAATTAGAAAAGATTTGCATCAACCGTGGTGTGAACGGCGCTGTTACTGATAAAAAATTAGTAGACGTTGCTGTGGGTGAATTGGAGCAGATCACAGGTCAGAAAGCTGTGGCTACTTTTTCTAAGAAAGACATTTCAAATTTCAAATTGCGTAAAGGAATGCCGATCGGGGCAAGAGTTACTTTACGTGGCGAAAAAATGTATGAATTCTTAGACAGATTGGTTTCTATTGCTTTGCCACGTGTTCGTGATTTCAAAGGCGTAAGCGATAAAGCATTTGATGGCCGTGGTAATTACACTTTGGGTGTTACTGAACAGATCATTTTTCCTGAGATCGATATCGATAAAGTAAATAAGATTACCGGAATGGATATCACTTTGGTAACTACTGCACAAAGCAATGAAGAAGCATACGAATTATTGAAAGAATTGGGTATGCCATTCAAAAACATTAAAAAAGACAATAACTAATAATAATATCAGATGGCAAAAAAATCAATCATAGCCAGACAGGCAAAGCGTGAAAAGCTGGTTGCCAAGTTTGCAGAAAAACGTACTGCTTTAAAAGCAGCAGGTGATTATGCAGCTTTGGACCTACTTCCTAAAAATGCATCGCCTGTACGTTTAAAAAACCGTTGTCAATTAACAGGCCGTCCTAAAGGATACATGAGATATTTTGGACTGTCGAGAGTTATGTTTCGCGACATGGCTTTGAACGGAAAAATTCCTGGCGTAAAGAAAGCAAGCTGGTAATATTTCACTATAACTTCCCGGATAGCGGGATGCATAGAAACAATTTTTTGAACTGAATTAATTCTAATAAACATGGTAACTGATCCTATAGCAGACTTTTTAACAAGGATTCGTAATGCTCAGATGGCCGGTCACAGACTGGTTGAAATTCCTGCTTCAAATTTGAAGAAGAGAATCACTGAAATATTGTATGAACAAGGTTACATCTTAAAATACAAATTTGAAGATGATAACAAGCAAGGCCTGATCAAGATTGCATTGAAATATGATGCAGCTACAAAACAGCCGGCTATTCGTTCTTTGGAAAGAGTAAGCCGTCCGGGTTTGCGTCAATATGCAAAGCCAGCTGAGATCAAAAGAGTGATCAATGGTTTGGGTGTTGCTATCGTTTCTACTTCAAAAGGAGTATTGACCGATAAGCAAGCTAAAGCACAGAACATTGGTGGTGAAGTGCTTTGTTATATCTATTAAAACTAAGTTTTGATCTGATCATCAAAACAAAAAATATTTTCTGATACATTAAGCTGTTTCCTATACAGGCTGATCGGTCAGGAAAACAAAAATTAAAAATCATAAAAAGAAATTATTATGTCTCGTATAGGTAAAAAACCGGTTGCAATTCCTAAAGGTGTTACTGTTACAGTGGGTGCTGATAATGTAATTACTGTAAAAGGGCCAAAAGGCGAATTGAAACAAGCGATCGATCGCGATATCACAGTAGAAGTGAAAGCAGAAGAAGTTGTATTTGTTCGTCCTACTGACCAGATCCGTCATCGAGCGATGCATGGTTTGTATCGTGCATTGGTTGGAAATTTAGTGAAAGGGGTAACTGAAGGATATAAAAAAGATCTTGAATTAGTGGGTGTGGGTTTTAAAGCCGCAAATCAAGGAAATATCCTTGACCTGGCTTTAGGCTATTCTCACAATATCATTTTCGAAGTTCCTAAAGAATTAACAGTAGCAACACTTACCGAAAAAGGTAAGAACCCGACTATTTCTTTGGCAGGAATTGACAAACAATTATTAGGTCAGGTTGCTGCAAAACTGAGAGGCTTACGTAAACCTGAACCATACAAAGGAAAGGGTGTGAAATACGCTGGTGAGATCTTAAGAAGAAAAGCAGGTAAAGCAGCTGGTAAATAAATTAAATAAACAAACTTCCGGCAGTATCGGAAGTGGTAAATAGAAATACAATGAATAGTAAATTAGTTCAGAGACAGAAGATCAGATATCGCATCCGCAAGAAAGTTGCAGGTACTGCTGTAAAACCTCGTCTGTCTGTATTCAGAAGCAATGCAGAAATCTATGCACAGTTGATCGATGATGACAACAGCGTAACATTGGCATCCGCATCTTCACTTGATAAAGATATCGTTGCACAAAAAGTGACTAAGATTGAGAAATCAAAATTAGTTGGCGCAAAACTAGCATTGAAAGGAAAAGAATTAGGTATTGAAACCTGTGTGTTTGATAGAGGTGGTAATTTATACCATGGCCGTGTGAAATCAGTTGCTGATGGTGCAAGAGAAGGCGGACTTAAATTTTAATTCACGAACATTAATTAATCGTTAGATAAATGTCTAAATTAAACGAAAATAAAGTAAAAGCCGGCGGCGATGTTGAACTTAAAGACAAAGTTGTTGCCATTAACCGTGTTGTAAAAACTACAAAAGGCGGACGTACTTTCAGTTTCTCTGCATTAGTAGTTGTAGGTGATGGAAATGGTGTAGTTGGACAAGGTTTAGGAAAAGCAAAAGAAGTACAGGAAGCAATTGCTAAAGGTATTGATGATGCTAAGAAAAATTTAGTGAAAGTGCCTATCATGCATGGGACTATTCCACACGAACAATTAGCAAAAGCAGGAGCTGCAAAAATATTGATTAAACCGGCTGCTCATGGTGCAGGTGTGATCGCAGGTGGAAGTATGCGTGCTGTATTGGAAAGTGCAGGTATCACCGATGTTTTGGCGAAAAGCCTGGGCTCTGCTAATCCTCACAATGTGGTTAAAGCAACAATTAAAGCTTTGACTTTATTGAGAGAGCCGATCGAAGTTTCTAAAACACGTAGAATTAAATTAAGTAAAGTATTTAACGGATAATCTAATTTGAAATTTTATCCCGATTTTATCTGGACAAATTGAATACAATGAAAAAGATTAAGATAACACAAATAAAAAGCGGTATCGACAGATCTGAGCGTCAAAAACAAACTTTGATCGCATTGGGCTTGAAAAAAATGAATGCCTCTAAAGAAGTGGAAGCAACTCCTCAAATTCTCGGAATGGTGAATAAAGTAAGCCATTTGGTGAAAGTTGAAGAACTAGCTTAAATATTTTTGAATTTTAAATGTTGAATGTAAATGGCGTCTGCCACATTCAACATTTATCATTTACAATTAGTAATAACAAATTGCGAGGGGTGATTCCCCGTAAGTTCAAAATCAATTCAACATGAAATTACACACATTAAAACCTGCAGAAGGTTCAACTCACAAACAGAAAAGAATAGGCCGCGGTGAAGCCAGCGGTAAAGGTGGTACTTCAACACAAGGTAATAAAGGTGGACAAAGCCGTGCAGGTTACTCTCGTAAGAATGCACATGAAGGTGGTCAGATGCCCATTCAGCGTCGTGTTCCTAAACGCGGTTTCAAGAATAACAATAAGATTACTTATAAAGTTTTCAACTTAGGTCAGATCGATCAATTGCAGGAAAAATATGCATTCGCTGAATTCTCTGCAGAAAACTTATATGTTAATGGATTAATTAACCGTACTGATAAAGTAAAGATTTTAGCTACAGGCGAATTGAAGACCAAACTTTCTTTTAAAGTAAATGCTATTAGTGAAAAAGCGAAAGCAGCTATTGAAACAGCAGGTGGAAGCGTTGAAATAATAAAGTAATTACAGTAACTTTCCGGACGCATTTCGAATGCGTCTTTTTGGTTTTAGAGCATTAACTTTTTAACTACAGAATCAGTGAAAAAATTAATTCAAACATTAAAGAATATCTGGGCCATTGAAGAGTTGCGTAATAAGATTATTATAACGCTGGCATTGATATTTGTATATCGTTTAGGTAATCATATAGTATTGCCCGGTATCAATCCTAACTTATTAGATCAGGCAAAATTGAGCGCATCCAGTAAAGGTTTGCTGGGGTTATTTGATGCATTTGCAGGAGGTGGATTCAGTCAGGCTTCCATTTTTGCATTGGGTATCATGCCTTATATCTCTGCTTCCATCTTTATGCAATTGATGACGATCCTAGTACCTCAATTACAAAAAATTCAGAAAGAAGGCGATAGCGGTCGTAAGAAGATCAATCAATGGACACGTTATCTTACTATTATTGTTACTGCATTTCAGGCAGCAGCATATATTCAATACTTGACTAACCCGCAAGGTGGTTACGCCCAGGCGATCTTATTGGACAGAGTGAGTTTCACTTTTGTAACTATTGTTGTATTGTCTGCAGGTACCATGTTTGTAATGTGGTTGGGTGAAAGAATTCAGGATAAAGGGATCGGTAACGGAACATCTATCATTATCATGGTGGGTATCTTAAGCAGATTACCTCAAAATATATTGCAGGAGTTTAGTGCAAAGAGTCAGAAAGCAGGTGGTGGATTATTGATCTTTTTAATTGAGATAGCAATATTGGTTGCTGTTATTTTGGGATTGATCATATTAGTACAAGGTGTAAGAAAGATACCTGTTAACTATGCAAAACAAATTATCGGTAACAGACAGTTTGGTGGTGCAAGACAATTTCTTCCTGTAAAAGTGAATAGTGCCGGTGTAATGCCCATCATCTTTGCTCAGGCGATCATGTTCTTGCCAACATTGGTATCATTCACAAATATCGATTCAGCAAAAGGTATTGTCCGCATTTTTAATGACCATAGTAACCCTTGGTACATGTTGATCTATTCAATCATGGTGATAGGATTTACATTTCTTTATACTGCTTTGATCTTTAATCCTAAACAGATCTCAGAAGATCTGAAACGTAATAATGGATTTATCCCCGGTGTTAAACCAGGTCAGCCAACTGCTGATTATATTGGTTCTATCATGGACAGAATTACATTACCGGGTGCTGTATTCCTGGCCATTGTGGGTATCATGCCGGGCTTTGCCCAACGTTTAGGAGTAACACAGGCATTCAGTACATTCTTTGGAGGCACATCCTTATTGATCATGGTGGGCGTAATTTTAGATACACTGCAACAAATCGAAACTTATTTATTGATGCGTCAATATGATGGGTTGATGAGCAGCGGTCGTGTACAGGGAAGACAAACTATATCATCAAGTACTATTTAAAATAAAAACTTGAACTTTGTGAACCTGTCAGGACTCTATTCTGGCAGGTTTATTTTTTATCATGACACGAAGAGATAATATGATGATCTATAAAACAGATGCAGAAGTTGCTTTAATGAAAGAAGCTGCTTTGCTGGTAAGTAAAACACTGACTGAAGTTGCTAAAATACTAAAGCCGGGTGTGACCACTATGCAGATCGATAAACTCTGCGATGATTTTGTGAGAGACCATAAAGCCGTTCCTTCCTTCTTAAATTATCATGGCTATCCTTATACTGTTTGTGCAAGCGTAAATGAAGTGGTGGTACATGGGTTTCCAAATAATGTTCCTTTAAAAGATGGAGATCTTGTGTCGATTGATATGGGCGTCATATTGAACGGCTGGCATGGAGACCACGCATATACATTTATAGTAGGTGAGGTAAGCGAAGCTGTGATGCAGTTGGTTAGAGTAACAAAAGAGAGCTTGTATAAGGGAATTGAGAAAGCAATTGTGGGGAACAGATTAGGCGACATTTGTTTCGCAATTCAGGAGCATACAGAAAAAAAATATGGTTATGGTGTTGTCCGAGAATTGGTAGGACATGGTTTGGGAAGGTCACTGCATGAAGATCCTCAGGTGCCCAATTACGGAAAACGCGGCAATGGCCCAATGCTGAAAGAAAATTTAGTATTGGCGATCGAACCGATGATCAATCTTGGAACAAAAGATGTAGTTACCGAAAATGATGGATGGACCGTAAGAACCAAAGACCATAAGCCTTCTGTGCATTTTGAACACGATGTTTGCATCAAGAAAAACAAGGCATTGGTATTGTCTGATTACAGCATTATCGAAGCCGCAGAAAAAGCTAACCCGAATTTGAATTCAAAATATTATTAAGCAAAACCCTCTTTCAAAGAGGGTTTTTCGTTTCTTGCATGATGCAACAAAAATTGATAGTGATAGGAGGTGGTGCTGCAGGATTTTTCTGTGCGGTTAATGCTGCAAGGATGAACCCTTCGCTGAAAGTCATTATCATTGAAAAAAACAATAAGGTACTCAGTAAAGTAAAAGTGAGTGGTGGTGGTCGTTGCAATGTTACACATGCCTGTTTTGAGATCAGCGAACTGATTAAAAAATATCCGAGAGGACAAAATTTTTTAAAAAAATCATTTCACTGGTTCAATACAACAAATACGATCGAATGGTTTACAGAACGACATGTTCATTTGAAAACAGAAAGCGATGGAAGAATGTTTCCGGAGAGTAACGACTCGCAAACCATTATTGATTGCTTATTAAGGGAAGCAACAAAATATAATGTTGAGTTATTGTTGAATTGCGAAGTGAAAGAGATTTTTGCAGAAAATAATTCTTTTAAACTCAAGACTTCCGACTTCCGACTCCCGACTCCCGACTCTCAACTCCTGACTTGCAACTATCTCTGTATTGCATGCGGAGGTTATCCTAAATCAGTACAGATGGAATGGTTGCAAAAGACAGGACATTCATTCGAAACTCCGGTACCTTCTTTATTTACATTCAATATTCCCAATAATAAGATCACTGAATTAATGGGGGTAACTGTCGAAAATGCAACCGTAAAAATTGCAGGAACAAAATTGCAGGAACAAGCACCTTTATTAATTACACATTGGGGAATGAGTGGCCCGGCTGTATTGAAATTATCAGCATGGGGTGCTCGACAATTAGCAGATAAAAATTATCATTTTGAGATTTCAGTGAATTGGCTGGGCAACAGAAATGAAAATGAATTGCGGGATGAGTGGCTGTATTTCAGAGACAGCTTTGCCGCTCAAAAGATCGGTAATAAGAATCCCTTTGAATTACCCAATCGTTTATGGCTGTATTTACTGCGGGAAAGTTTTATTGATGAATCATTGCGCTGGGCAGAATTGACTTCCAAGCAACAAAACAAATTGATCCAAAAATTAACTGGTCAAGCTTTTCAGGTGAAAGGCAAAACGACTTTCAAAGAAGAATTTGTTACATGCGGAGGTATAAAATTAAAGGAGATCGATCCCAACACTATGCAAAGCAAAATTGTTCCGCATTTATTTTTTGCAGGAGAAATTATTGATGTGGATGGGGTTACCGGCGGGTTTAATTTTCAAAATGCATGGACAGGAGGATGGATCGCAGCAAAAGCGATTGCAGGAATACTATAAAAACACTTTGGATGATAATAAAAAAGTGCTTCAGAATTTGAAGCACTTTTTTATTATTAAATGGAATTTAAATTATCCCTTTTTCTTGGCAGCGTCTTTGTTTTCTTTGTAACGCATATCCGGAGTGCCGTCTTTTTTAGTTGGACCGGCGGCTGGCTTTGCTGCTTCTTTGTTTTCCTTATAACGCATGTCAGGGCTACCATCTTTTTTAGTTGGACCGGCTGTAGCAGTGGCAGGTTTTGCTTTTTCTGCAGATTTAACTGAGCTGGCAGCAGTAGCGGTTTTAGCTTTTTCTGTGGTTTGGGCAGTGGTTGCAGGTTTTGTCTTATCTGCAGACTTTGTCACTTCTTTTTTAGTAGTTGTAGTAGCAGCTTTTTTTTCTTGTGCAAGGATAGCAGTAGAGATGAAGGTTACTGCTATTAACAATGCGAGTGTCTTTTTCATATACAAGTTGTTTTTAGATACCTAAAATAAGAAAATAAGTCACATGAACAATTACCATCCGGCTTATATAATTGTTAACAGTGCGGGTGATGGAAATCAGTAGTTCATCCCTAAATATTTCTATCTTCGCTTTTAATGAAAAAGTTTACGCTCATATTGGCTTCATTCTTTTACATGCTTTCCGTCCTCGGTATTGGCATTCATAAAGATTATTGCTGCGGTAAACTTCGTTCTACTACTTTCTTTTACCATCAGTCTGATAAGAAACATTGCAAAGGAAAAGCAATGTCGGGCTGCTGCCGGACTGAGAATACATTTTATAAATTAAATGACAGTCACGAAATAGCAACTGCAATTATTGTGCATTCAATTCATCCTGAATCAACTGGTTTAACTTATCAGGAGTTTCAGGAAATATTTTTTACCTCATCTACTGCTTACCTTTTCGATCATACCAATGATCCTCCCGAAAGTAAGCGTGTTCCTGTTTATTTATTGAATTGTAATTTCAGAATTTGATCCTTCACGTTTGAATAACAACACAGTAATTACGGTGTTGTATTTATTTTATTCAATAATAAAACGTGTACGATGAAATATATTTTAATATGCCTGATCTTAGTAAGCTTTGATCTAAATGTTCAGGCTCAATCTACTAAAGATTCTTCTGTAACTATAAAAGTTTTTGGTAATTGTATTCAATGCAAAACTAGGATAGAAGCGGCATTAAAAACAAGAGGAGTGCATAGTGCTGTCTGGGATATTGAAACAAAAATACTGGCATTGAAATATGATCCTACAGTTATTTCAATGGATAAGATCCACCAGAAGATTGCAGATGTTGGTCACGATACCGAATTAAAAAAAGCAAAAGATAAAACCTATAGCACTTTACCCGAATGCTGTTTGTACAGAGACAATGGAATGGCAGCATCAAAGATCGATTCTGTTTTGAATCTTACTGCTAACAACAATAATTTTATTAAGGGGATCGTGCTGGAAGAAGATAAAAAAGGAAATTTTAAACCATTGATTGCAGCATCAGTTGTTTGGGCAAACTCAAATGCAGGAACAGTAACAAATGAGAATGGCATCTTTAATATTAAAAGAAATGAACAGTCAAACCTGTTAGCAATCAGTTATACCGGTTATCAGGCTGATACATTGACCGTTTCCGATCAGGCATTAGTAAGGATCATTCTCGCTTCTAACAAACAGTTGAAAGATGTTACGGTTACTGCACGACAACATTCCATGTTTACTTCCACTATCTCACCTGTTAAAACGATGGTGTTTGGGGAGAAAGAATTGCTAAAAGCCGCCTGCTGTAATTTGAGTGAAAGTTTCGAAACAAATCCATCGATAGATGTTTCTTACAGTGATGCGATCAGTGGATCTAAACAAATTCAGTTATTGGGTTTGTCGGGAATTTATACGCAATTGACAGTTGAGAATATGCCTGGTCCGCGTGGGATCGCCACCGCAACGGGATTGAGTTTTATTCCCGGTACATGGATCGAATCGATTCAATTAACGAAAGGCACAGGCTCCGTTGCCAACGGGTACGAAAGTATTGCCGGACAGATCAATATCGAAGAAAAGAAACCCGAAAAAAGCGAAAAACTTTATGCCAATATTTATGTGAATGAAGTAGGCAAGACCGACCTGAATCTGAATGTTTCACAGAAACTGAATAATAAATGGAGCACTGCATTATTGATGCATTACGATTTTCTCAATAACAGATCATTGGATCAAAATAAAGATGGGTATCGCGATATTCCTTATGGCAGTTTGTTTACGATTCTGAACAGATGGAAATTCGATAACGGCAAAGGAGTGATGGCTCAGTTTGGAATAAAAGTGTTGACCGATAATAAAACGGGCGGTGAATTAAGTTTCAATCCTTCTACAGACAAATTAACTACTAACTCTTATGGATTGGGATTGCAAACAGAACGCTACGAAGTTTTCGGAAAGATCGGTTATGTATTTCCAGGTAAAAAGTATAAGAGTGTGGGACTGCAATTGGCGGGCTTTTCGCATAACCAATATGATTATTTTGGATTAACAAGATACAATGCACAACAACAGAACTTTTACAGCAATTTGATCTATCAATCCATCATAGGAACAACGGCACATAAATTCAGAACGGGATTGAGTTTTTTATATGATGCCTACAATGAGGATCTGCAAACAACTAATTACAACAGGAAGGAAATTGTTCCCGGTGCTTTCTTTGAATACACTTTCACACCCAATGATAAATTCACCATGGTGGTAGGTTTACGTGCCGATCATGATAATTTATTCGGAACTTTTCTTACACCCAGGTTAAATCTTCGTTATCAGGTTTCACCCACAACAACGCTTCGTTTCAGTGGGGGAAGAGGTCAGCGTACAGCGAATGTGCTGGCAGAGAATACCGGCATATTAGCAAGTAACCGAGCAATTGGATTACCTGCTGCGCATATCAATGATCATTATGGATTTAATCCCGAAGTGGCATGGAACGAAGGCATTAGTATAGATCAGAAGTTTAAATTGTCTGCAAGAGATGGAAATATCAGTTTTGATTATTTCAGAACAGATTTCAATAATCAGGTAGTGAATGATATGGATCAATCCGCAAGACAGGTAAGCTTTTATAATTTACAAGGACAATCTTTTTCCAATGCTTTTCAGATCGAATTAAATTATGAGTTAGTGAAAAGATTGGATGTACGTGTGGCTTATCGTTTGTTTGATGTAAAAACAACTTATCATGATCAATTAATGGAAAAGCCAATGGTTGCCAAAGACAGGGCTTTTATTAATCTGGCTTATGAGACTAAGAGCAAATGGAAGTTTGATTATACCATCCAATGGACAGGTGCAAAACGATTGCCTTATACCGGCGACAATCCTGCGCAATTTCAATTAAGCAATTATTCCCCATCCTTTGTGTTGATGAATGCACAGGTAACAAAGACATTTAATTCGGTTGATCTCTATCTGGGCACAGAAAATATCACGGATCAAAGGCAGAATAATCTGATCATCGACGGGGCGCACCCATTCGGTAATTATTTCGATGCATCCATTGTTTGGGGGCCTGCTTTAGGAAGGATGATCTACGGGGGTTTGAGGTTTAAATTGAAGTAGGGAAAAGCCAGAAAGACAGGAAGTCGGAAAGACCAATCGATGGGAAGTTGGAAGTCATAAGAGGCCTAAAACATGCAACTCTCTTAGCTGTCGGTCTTCCTGACTTTTTCGACTTTCTGACTTTCTATCTGACTTGCCGACTTTTCTTCATCAGTACAAGAGTGCGACGCAACCACAGCCTGGATTTGAGCCGAATGCTGGTCCCTAAAAAAATAGCCCTGAAAAAGCCTTTTTTCGGGTGTTTAACCCTACCTTTGCCACCCCGAATAAAAAACCATCGGGATCTAATATGAATCTCATTAATAAACAATTAAACGCAGATGCACAGGAGAGTGCTGCAGCACCAGCTGTAGAACCTACTACTGCGACAACAAATGCACCTGTAGCAGAAGTTGCAGCCACTGAACCGGTTGTAGCTGTTGAGCCTGTTGAAGAAACAATTGCGGCTCATGATGATTTTGACTGGACAATCGACAAACGTAACGTAAGTAACTATGACGATGTTCAGCGTAAAAAGTATGATAAAGTGTATGAAGACACTTTCGTACAGATCAATGACGGAGAAATTTTGAAAGGAGATGTGGTTGGTTTGACTAAAACTGATGTTGTGATCAACATTGGATTTAAAAGTGATGGTCTGATCTCTTTGAATGAATTCCGTGATGTACAAGGATTGAAAGTTGGGGACCTTGTAGAAGTAATGGTAGTTGAAAAAGAAGACAGAGATGGTAATCTTCACCTGAGCCGTAAATCTGCCCGCATCTATCGTGCTTGGGAAAGAATTATGGAAGTACATAAAACAGGAGAAGTAATTACAGGAACTGTTACCAGCAAAACAAAGGGTGGATTGATCGTTGATGTATTTGGTATGGAAACTTTCTTACCGGGCTCTCAGATCGATGTGAAACCTGTAACTGATTACGATCAGTTTGTTGGAAAAACAATGGAATTCAAAGTTGTTAAGATCAATGAAACAATCAAGAATGCCGTTGTATCTCACAAAGCATTAATTGAAAGCGATATCGAAGCACAACGTGCAGAGATCATGAGCAAACTGGAAAAAGGACAAGTATTGGAAGGAACTGTTAAGAACATTACAGACTTCGGTGCTTTCATGGATCTGGGTGGCTTGGATGGTTTATTATACATCACCGATATTTCTTGGGGAAGAATTTCTCACCCAAGTGAAGTGGTGAAGATGGATCAGAAATTACAGGTGGTTGTATTAGACTTTGATGATGATAAGAAACGTATCAGTCTTGGTTTAAAACAATTGACTCCGCATCCTTGGGATGTATTACCTGAAGGTTTGGCTGAAGGAACCGTTGTGAAAGGTAAAGTAGTGAATATCGAAGATTACGGTGCATTCTTAGAAATTCAACCGGGTGTTGAAGGTCTGGTACACGTAAGTGAGATCACTTGGGCTAATACACCGATCAATGCAAAAGAATTCTTCAAATTAGGAGACGAGTATTCTGCGAAAGTGGTAACACTTGATAAAGATGCACGCAAGATGAGTTTGTCTATCAAACAAATGACTGAAGATCCTTGGAGCACTATTGAAACAAGATTCCCTGAAAAGAGCAAACACAAAGGTTTGGTGAAAAACATCACTCCGTACGGTGTATTTGTTGAATTGGAAGCCGGTATCGGTGGAATGATCCATATCAGCGATCTGAGTTGGTTGAAACGTTTCAATCACCCAAGTGATTATGTAAAAGTTGGTGAACATATCGACATCATCATCCTTGGAATTGATAAAGAAAACCGCAAACTGCAATTAGGACATAAACAATTGGAAGAAGATCCTTGGAATGCACTGGAAGATACATTTGCTATCGGATCAGTACATGAAGGAACTGTAACACGCAAAGATGATAAAGGCGCGTTGGTTCAATTGCAATATGGCTTAGAAGGTTTTGCTCCTAACCGTCACTTGAATAAAGAAGATGGCAAACAGGTTCAGGCTGATGAAACTGCTCAATTTGTTGTGATCGAATTTGATCGTAACGAAAAGAGAATTGTGTTAAGTCATGCAAGAATTTGGGAACAGGCTGTTGCTGAAGAAAAAGAAGCAGTGAAGAAAGAAGCAAGAGCAGAAACCGAAAAAACTAAGAAAGCAGTGAAGAATATTCAGGCAAAAGTTGAAAAAGCAACTTTGGGCGACTTAGGTGCGCTGGCTGATATTCGTGCTAAATTAGAAGGCGGCGAAGAAGCAGCCAAAGAAGAAGCAGCTAAATAAGTTTCTTACATTATAAGCAAAGCCATCCCGTTCATTCGGGATGGCTTTTTTGTTTAAAATGTCGGAGGTTTATAAAACCTTAGTCGTTTTTGTGTTGACGATGCAGTATTTCCTGTACGATTTATTCCATTTCTTGATGGAAATAAGGCATTTCCTGTACGCTCTATTCTATTTCTTGGAGGAAATAAAGCATTTCCTGTACGATTTGTTCCATTTCTTGGAGGAAATAAAACATTTCTTGTATGATCTGTTCCATTCCTTGGTGGAAATGAAGCATTTCTTGTACGCTTTGTTCCATTTCCAGGTGAAAATGAGACATTTCTTGTAGGGTTTCTCGTATCGAACATGGAAAATGCTCTGATGTATGGTTACAATGCTGCAAAGTATCCAAACAATAGGGCTATGTAACCATACAATAGAATAATGTATGCCTACAATGCTTCATTGTAACCATTCAAAGCTGCATTGTAAACCTTCATAGAAGTAATGTATCCATACAATTGGGCATTGTAAACATACATTGGAGCAATGTATACCTACAGAGTTTCATTGTAAACATTCAAAGGAACATTGTAAGCTAACAAAGCAATGGAATCAATATGAAATCATTTTTTGTGTTATCCATTCACCAAATCAAAAAGTAGTTCCCCAAAGTTTTGAAGAGAAGATAATTTTAAGTCAGCAACAGCCCATCGTTCTTCTTTTAGTTGTGCATGATGGGGTACGATCACACATTTCATTCGGGCAGCTTTTGCGGCGATCATGCCGTTAAAGGAATCTTCAAAACAGATACATTCGAAAGGAGAACTGTTCAGTTTTTCGGCACAGTTCAAATAAACTTGCGGATTGGGTTTGCCATAATCAAGATCTTCTGCAGAGGCTGTTGCCTGAACATATTTTTCTAAATGCAGTAATTCAACTACCAGATCTATTAAAGCCTGTGGAGAAGAAGTGGCCAACCCGATCTTGAAATTCTTTTTATAAAAGAAATCAAATATGTAGGGCACTCCGGGTAAGATGATCGGATTCTTTTTTATTTTTTCTAAAACAACGCTGATGATATTTTCCGCAACTTTCGGTACTTCAGTTTCCGGGATCTTAAAATAAGTCAACCACCATTGAACAAATTCTTTTGTTCTTAATCCGGTAGATGAAATGTATTGCTCATAGCTGAGTTTGATATGATAAGCTTCAAATACTTCCGCAGTAGCTTCCTGCCACAAAGGCTCACTATCGATCAATAAACCATCAATATCGAAAATCACGGTATTCAGTTGCATGTTCTGTTTTTAAGTGACTGCAAATGTATCTGCATCAAACGAAAGAATGAAGATTCATTCAAAATTTTAAATCAATAATGTATAACGGTATCAATTAATTTACATTCATTATATTGCGATGGATTGTTTGCCAAAACCAACAGAAATGAATTTAGGAGAAAAACTAAAGCATATAAAGATCGTACGCTCATTGATTTATAGTGTGGTGGGCGCTGCAACATATCCCGGACTTACTATTATAAATAAGATAAGAATTGAAGGAACGGAGCATCTGAAAGATCTTCCAAAGAAAAACGTTTTATTCGTTAGTAACCACCAGACCTATTTTGCTGATGTCATCACATTCATCCATATTTTCTGTGCAGTTAAATGGAGAAAGCAAAACAAATTAGGAGTTCCCTATTATTTAATAAATCCCTTCACCAATTTATATTTTGTTGCTGCTGAAGAAACCATGAAAGGCAGTTGGATCAGCCGCTTATTTATTTTAGCCGGAGCATTAACTGTTAAACGTACCTGGCGTGCCGAAGGAAAAGAAGTGAGAAGGGGATTGGATCCATCTGATACCCGTAAGATCAATAAAGCACTGGAAAATAACTGGGTCATTACTTTCCCCCAAGGCACAACCAAACCTTTTGCACCCGGTAGAAAAGGAACTGCTTATATCATCAAAAACAATCAACCAATCGTTATACCTGTTGTTATCAACGGCTTCTGGCGGGCATTCAATAAAAAAGGATTGGGCTTTAAAAAGAAGGGCTCTTTATTAAGCATTCGTTTTAAAGAACCTTTGATCATTGATTACAGTCAAGGCATTGATGAGATATTAGATCAGGTTATGGATTCGATCGAGCAAAGCAAAAAATTCATGTTGAAGGGAAAACATCATCTAATTAATGCTTTAGACAAATAAAGCTCCTCAATTATTTTGGTTGCTTTTTTTCAAGGTCCCGATAACTAATAAGATCAGGGAAATAATAGTGGAAATTGCTATGCCTGCAATGTTATAATGATTACCTGTGTTTTTTTCCTTCAAAAAATTATCAACTATTTTCTCTACCCCAAAATTTACTAATACTCCAAATAAGAAAACCGTAATGGCTGCTGCGTAAAGTTTATTTATGGTTTTATTGGTAAACAGAAATAATGATATTCCAAAAGCTATTAATGATAATACTGCAATTGGTAAAGCGAGAGGCATAAACCAGTCTTTGTCATTAACTAAATATTGAATTAAAAAAAGGTATGCGATTAATGTTATTGTTAATCCCGAAAATAAACCGAGTGCTTTGTTCTTCTTTAGCAAAAACAATGGTGCAAGGGTTGCCCAAACCATGATTAATGCACCCAAAGGGAATAAGGACCAATCTAAAGTTTGGCTAATAGAATAATTAATTATTGTACAAACAAATACTGAGAACAATACTGCTACTGACAAAATAAAGAGTCCTTTGTTGTTTGCTTTTATTGTGCTCATTTGATTTATCTATTGTTTTGTAAAGAAAGCTTTTAATTCCGTAGCGTCATCTGGTTTCATTTTTCCGGCTAGTATTAGACGAAGTTGTCTTCTTCTCAATGCACCTTCGTGTATTTTTTTCTCATGATCACTTTCCGCAATTACAGGCGGAACAATTCTTGGTTTTCCATTAGGATCTAGTGCAACAAAAGTAAAAAATGCTTCATTGCTTTCATATTGATATTGGTGCAAACTGTCTTCACCCCAAACCTGGACATGTACTTCCATCGAAGTATTAAATGCCCTTGCGATCTTCGCCTCAATATGAACAATATTACCCAGCTTAATGGGATTTTTGAAGCTTAAATGATCAACACTTGCAGTCATACAGGGTGTATTGCAATGCTTCATGGCAGCCATTGCCGAAGCAATGTCCATCCAGTACATTAATCTTCCGCCCATCAGATTGCCGAAAGTATTGGTATCATTCGGCAGTACAATTTCATTCATCACAGTAAAACTTTCACTTGCTTTTTTGCCTTCCATGAATTATTGATTTATTACGAAGTTAATTTTAAAAAATGATTGTTTTACCATCTGCATCTCTTTTGGTAACAGTTCTTGTCTCCGATTCTTTAAGTGAAAGAATTGCTCACTTGTACTTAAAATTTTTGCGCATCCTGAATTTTGTCAACAATTATATAATCACGCTTTCCAATTCTTTCAAATAGGCGTCATCAACATCTGCACCAATACCGATCGCATCACTGATTTCCAGATACATTCCTTTATAAGTTACTCCGCCTATAACAGGGTCTTTCAACTGGCCCAACAGACAAGTATCCAGATCATAGAATTTAATATTATCAGATGCCATCGCTAAATGAACATTGGCGGTTAATGCCAGCCTGCTTTCCAGCATACTGCCCAGCATGCAGGAAATATTATTTTCTTCTGCAACTTTATTGATTTGTATTGCTTCATTTATCCCTCCGCTCTTTGCAAATTTGATATTGATAAATGCACATGCTTTGTTTCTGATGATCCTTTCTGCATCATGATGCGTAAAAACACTTTCGTCGGCCATTACAGGAATGGGAGAGACTTTGCAAAGCTGAGGCAATAATTCATCGTTGTATTTGCGCATCGGCTGTTCACAGAATTGAATATTGTACTTGCCTAATGCAGTTAAGGCAAATACAGCCTCTTCGTAATTCCATCCCTGATTGGCGTCAATGCGTAAAATAACCTGATCTCCGGCTACTTGTCTGATCCGTTTTATTCTTTCTACATCTTCTTTGGGATTCTTGCCGAGTTTCACTTTGATCATTCGAACCCCTTTTTGAACAAATTCAAGAGCAGTTGACGCCATAGATTCTGGTGTATCGATTCCGATGGTAAGATCGCTCTCTATCTCTTTTTTTGAACCGCCCAGAAATTGATACAAAGGCTGCTGTGCGTGTTTTGACGCAATATCATATAAAGCCATGTCAAATGCACTTTTGGCTGTGTAATTGCCTGCTATGAATAAATGCAGCTCATTTAAACGATCTTTTATATCCAAAGCATCTTTACCCTTCCACATTTCTGCAAAATCCTTTGCCAGTTCAAAACAGGTATTTTGAGTTTCACCTGCGATCATCGGAAAGGCAGAACATTCTCCCACCCCAATGATTCCGGCATCCGTGTGAATCCGTATAAAGATGTTTTGTGCGAAATGCATGGTTCCTGTGGCAATGGTAAAGGGCACCATGGGGATGGGGTATTTATAGATTTCAGTCTTTATGATTTTCATAATGGGTTAATTATAAGGCAAGTTAATTATTCTAATCAATTTGCTTGTATCATAAAGCAGAAATGGAACTACCCCCCAGATTATTCTAAAATTTTGCAACAATCTTTATATAATTGCGTTATTGGCATAGGAAGAGCCTAGTTGGACAATGATGAAACAATAAGTGCTGCACCTTAAAACAGGATAAAATCTGCATTAAATTAACATGGCTGCATAACTGTTATTTTTTAGTTCAATAACTGCTTCCGATATTCGTATGACCAATGATTCTAAAATGAATATTTCTTTCGACAATACAGAAAATGCGTTTGCTTATAAAACCGATAAAGAATTAAAGCAATCCAAATTTTTATTCAATACAATGGATTATCCTTTGTTTGTTCCTATCGGAACAAGGCTTACTCCTTTTTTAATGAAGACAGGTTTGCCGATTCATGGAATTATAAGAAATACGATTTTTAAGCAATTTGTTGGAGGAGAAACATTGCCTGAAACTACTGAAGTAGTTGGTTTGTTAAGACAATTTGGTGTTCAGGTAATTTTAGATTATGGTGTTGAAGGAAAGGAAGGAGAAGATAATTTTGAACATGCGGCGGATGTTTTTATTGATGTTATAAATTACGCTGCAACACAATCTAACATACCTTTTATTAGCGTTAAAGTAACTGGTCTTGCAAGATTTTCTCTATTACAAACCTTAAACGAAGCACCCCGTTTAAGAAGTGGTATACATGATCATGAGCTTGAAATAGACGAATGGGATAGGGTTAGAAAAAGAATGCACCGCATTTGTGAGGTAGCGGCTGAAAAAAATATTGGCGTATTGATTGATTCTGAGGAAAGCTGGATACAAGACCCTGTTGACAGGCTTTGTATGGAAATGATGGAAATCTTTAATAAAGAAAAAGCCATTGTTTATAATACTATTCAGTTATATCGTCATGACCGGTTACATTTTTTACGGCTTTCTCACCGTATTGCAAAAGAGAAAGGCTTTGTTTTGGGAATGAAACTGGTGCGTGGCGCTTATATGGAAAAAGAAAGATCAAGGGCATCACAGAGAGGGTACCCTTCACCCATCCAGTTGGATAAAGAAAATACAGATAAAGATTTTGATGCTGCAGTTGAATACTGTATAAAAAATATTACTGAAATATCGTCCATTATTGCATCACATAATGATGCAAGTAATATGCTTGGAGTTCAGCTTCTTGAAAAAAATAATTTGCCATTCAATCATCCCAATATTCATTTTTCTCAGTTGTACGGAATGAGTGATAATATTACTTTTAATCTTGCAAAGATTGGATGTAATGTCAGTAAATATTTGCCATTCGGGCCAATCCGCGATGTTATTCCGTATTTGATGCGTAGAGCACAGGAAAACAGCAGCATGAGTGGTCAAACCGGAAGAGAATTAAGTTTGATCAGGAAAGAACTAAAAAGAAGAAAGTCTGCATAAATCAATGCATTAAAAGTTCATTGATCTTCAAAAGAATTATTTAAAATGGCTGCGAATAAAAAACCTGTATTTTCAAACTGTTAAATGCAATTAAAATAACTACAAAAAACCTGCCTAAATTTTATGCTAATTGATTAGTGATAGCATATTTTGTAATTTCCGCATTAGTAGACATACGCATTTTTTCCAGAATACGTGAACGATAAGTACTAATGGTATGAATACTCAGTGATAATATTTCAGCAACCTGCGAAACTGTTTTCCCGGATGCAATTAATTTCAATACTTCAAATTCTCTATCTGAAAGTATTTCGTGTAATTTCTTATTACTGTCGTCATTTGAATTAACATCTACTAGTAATTCAGCTATTTCGGATGTGATATATTTCCTGCCGCTTAAAATATGTTGTACTGCTTTCACTAATTCATCGGGTGCACTTTCTTTTGTAAGATAGCCGGCAGCACCGGCTTTTAATGTTCTTACTGCGTATTGTTCAGGGGCATGAACACTTAATATTAATACTGGTTGCTTAGGTTTTGTTTCTTTTAATTCTTTTAATACTTCTATGCCCGTTTTTCCGGGCATTGTAATATCTGAAATGATGATACTCCAATCCTGTGATAATGCCTTTTCCAACAATTCAATACCATCGGAAGCTTCCTCAATTTGTGCAAATGGAAAGGCATCATTCAATATATTTCTTAAACCCCTTCTCACTACACTGTGATCATCGCCGATTAAAATGTTCATAGCTTTATTTTTTATTTTTAAAATGTTGATCTTTAAACGGATCTTAATATAAAGAGAAATTAAATGGTTTAGCTTTTGGAATTACTTTTAATTACAGTAGTTGTAATTGTTTGATACTGTAAAAATCCTTTATTTGATTATAGCTTGAAATAGTTAATACTACAAAATACATGTAGTCAATATAGTACAAAATGTAGTTCTTTTTACTACAAATTTATATTTATTACTATTTTCAAAGGAAGAAGATGCCTTCATTAAACATCACGTTGGCGAAGTGTCTTACTATATAAATTTGATGTTTGAGTATTATTTAAGGGAATTTGAAGCATAGGAATTGATAATAGGATCAACTGCAACAGATTTTGTATTTCTTGCAATAGCTGAATTGTTATTCTGAAGTAAATATTTTGCGTACAAATTCATTTGGGGTTTGTCTGAATTACCGGAAGGTTCTATTGACAATGGATAATTTTTCCACCAACGGCCAGCTGCCCAATAACATCCGCCAATATTATTTTCAGTTAAATATTGAAGAAAATTATCTAATACAGCAAACCAACGATTGTCGTTATTGGGTATTCCAAATTCTCCAACGAATCCTTTTTTATTGTTTTTTTGCAACCATTCAACGAAATGTTTAATCCTATTAACACCGGTCATCTCATTTGCACCACTTGCTGTGTAGGATTTTTTATATTCTCCTGAACGGTCTTCATCAAAATAGCAATGTGCATTGAACATCATTTTATTTGCAGGGTCTATGAGATTTTTTAATTGGTCATTATATTCAACCCATGTTTCCGGCCCCGAATAATTATCTCCATCCACTAAAATGGAATGTGTTCTATCCACTTCTCTAATACCATTTATAGCTTGCTGTGCCGATTCGAACCAAGAATAATTTTCCATATGATTAGGTTCACTCATGATACTGAAAGCATAAATATTTTTCCTTTTATTTAAGGCTGTTGCTAATTTTTTCCAAACATCTTTGTAATTGGCTCGAGATACCTGAGGACTTCCAATGATATATTCTACATTATTGATTTTATACCTTCCGTAATTCTGCATGATTAAAGTAACCTGAATTTCTCTTTGATTGCATTCGTCTAAAAACTTTTCAATTAAAGCGAGTTCTTTTGAATCTAATGGCCCGCCTAATGTTCTTTGTATTCTTTCCCATCTGATCGGCAACTGGATGATCTGAACACCTTTTTTGGCAAAATAAGAAACTTCATTTTCTTCTGGATAAATATAGTTTGTGTTTAAAATCCCGGGAAGATTATTCTGACCAAATTCCGCTCCACATAGCGTTACACCAAAAGAAACCTGATTAAGTTGGGCGTTTGTAACTGAAATAGTTAATAATAAAAGGGATACTATAAGGGACTTGATCTTCATAATAAATTATATAAAAAAATAATATGATATCGCAAAGGTTTGTACTTGACTATTTTTTTATTTGAGTCAGGGCAATAAGCAACCGTCTGAGGATTTATTCAATTCTCAGCCTTGCCATCAATCAGCAAAGAGCTTGTGGGGTTTAAAAAATAGAGCAAGCATTACCAGACCTGGTAAATTGCTTGCTCTTCTAGCTATTTATAAGTACACCTGCCAGTATAATATAAATAGTTTATACCAAGAACATTGATATCGACCCAAGCGTGATAGATTATTTGAGTCGTGTTTTTCATAAAAATTGGTTTAACTGGTTTTACACAATGGATTTTAAATTCGGGACCTTTTCGTTTTGCTCTGTTATTTAAAGGTTTAGCATTTCCAAATCTGATGGTTCCTTGTAATCATTTGCTGATGTAAAATTGCTTCAGGGAAGAAACTTACCAAATAGTGAATTGTGTGAAAAATAAGTAGTGTAAATGCTAGAGATGAGTAGTTAATAAAACTCATTAAGTAGTTATAATACTACAATAAAGTGGGAAGGAGAATGACTGCGGGATCTAAGTTTATTAAACCAACTTGTGTTCTATTGCATATTTGATGATTTCTGTATTGGAGCGCATATGCATTTTATCTAAGATTCTTGCTCTATAAGTGCTTATAGTATTTACACTTAATGAAAGCATTTCGGCCATATCGGAAATGCTTTTTCCGGCGGCTATTAATTTCATTACTTCAAATTCTCTGTCAGACAAACTTTCATGTGCTGCTTTGTCAAAATTATCACCGTAAGAATCGGCAAGTAATTCTGCGATTTCAGGAGTAATATATCTTTTGCCTCTCAATATATACTCTACTGCTTTAACCAGTTCATCTGGGGCGCTGTCTTTGGTAAGATAACCGGATGCACCCGCTTTGATTGCGCGTACTGCGTATTCTTCTGCAGCATGTACACTTAGAACGAGTATGGGTGTTTTAGGGGCATATTCTCTGACTTCTTTGATGATCTCAACACCTGACCTTCCGGGCATTGTAATATCGGAAATGATAACCGTATAAGTTTCTTTTGAAACTTTCTTTAGAAGATCCACAGCGTCAGGGACTTCATCTATCTGGGCATCTGGATATTCTTCCGTTAATATTAATCTTAAACCTTTTCTTACAACACTGTGATCATCTGCAATAAGGATTTTCATAACTAAACATTTTTAATAAAATAAATATTTATAATTCAACCTCGACCTTTATTCGAGTACCGCTTTCTTTTGAACTTTCAATTGTCAATTCGCCATTAATCAACAATGCTCTTTCCTGCATACCCAATAGTCCAAGGGACTTCGTTTTCTGTGACGTATCGAAACCTTCTCCGTTATCTTCAACAATTAAAATTATTTTATTGCCTTCTTTTTGTATCCTGCAATCAACTTGTGTTGCTGAAGCATGACGCATCACATTGGTTAAAGACTCCTGACAAATGCGAAATATGTTTGTCTTCACATTATCACTCAACTTCACATCACCTATTTCGTTATTAAATTTACACTGAATTGTTGTTCTTTTCTGAAAATCTCCACAATACCATTCAATTGCTGCTGTCAGGCCTAGATTGTCCAATATACTAGGCCTTAATTCCTGTGCTATCCGTCTTATTGAGTTTACCATTTCACCCAATTCAAGAATGGTACTATCCATTTTTGCTTTTACCTCTTCATTATCACCTTTTATTTTTTTCTTCATCCAACTCAAATCAATTTTAATAGCAGTTGCCATTTGTCCCAGTTCATCATGGATCTCCCTGGCTATATTGATCCTTTCTTCCTCTCTGCTGTTTTGCAGGTGAGAAGCAAGATTCCTGAAACGATAATTCAACTTAATAAGGTTTTCCTGTATATTCTTTTGATCAGTAACATCTTTAAAGTAAACAGATACGCCATCTGCAGCTGGGTAAAAGTGAATTTCAATCCAACAATTGAAATTTGAGAAAAAATCTTCAAAATAGATATACTGCTGTGTTTTTATTGTTTTTTCATAGGCTTTAAAAAAATTCTCACCTATTTCCACCAGTTCTTCTTCAATATTTTTACCGATCAGATCTTTCCAGTCTCGTTTAAATATCTCTCCTGCTCTCTTATTTACGTAAGTAAAGCATTTCTGATTGTTTAAGGCAATGAAGCCTTCAGTGACCCTTCCGAATACATCATTCAGTTCCTTGGTCTTGGCGACTACTTCGGTTTCGAGTTTTTCGTTGAAATTTTTAAGTTTCCCTTCTAATTGCTTTACCTCGGTAATATCATTTACAACGATAATAAACCCATTTATTATGCTGTTCTCGTCTTTGAGGTAAGTAACTGAAATGGTTACAATGAATACCTGCCCATTTTTCTTTCTGTGTGTGCTCTCTGTTTTATAATAACCCCGTTTTTCATAATTCCTTACATCCTGCAACGAAAAAACAGGATGATAAGCCGGTAGGATTTTATATTCGACTTTACCCAGCATTTCCTCTTCCGTATAACCATACATCCTTTCAGCACCCTTATTCCAGCTTTTGATGCAAAAGTCATTATCGGTTGTATAGATTGCATCATTCGTTGATTGGATCACGGAAGCAAGATGTTTTATTTTTTCCTCGTCTTTCTTCTTCTGTGAAATGTCTTTAGATATTGATACAAAAAAAGTATTCGAATTTTTATCATCAATTTTAGTGATGGACACTAAAAGGTCTATGCTATCACCCTTTTTATTCGTATGAATAACTTCTCCATCCCATTTACCGGTGCTCTCAATAGTAGTTGCAAATTCTTTTAACCCGGCTGCATTCATTTTACTTCTGATAATGGAATACACATTTTTACCAACAGCCTCTTCCTGTGTATATCCATATATTTCCTCGGCTCCCTTATTCCATGTTTGAATAATTTCATTTTTCGAAGAAACGATCGCATCTCCTGTCTGATTCATCAATGCAGCCATATGACTTAACTGTTCATTCAGTTTTTTTTGCCGAGAGAGGTCGATTCTTAATTTATAGAAAACGAAAAGCCCCAAAATGATGATCACGCCAATTCGGATATAAAAAATATTTTTTAAGGTCTGTACCTCATTGATGACGTCGGTCTCTTCTTTTTGGTTTCGCCGGTTTTCAATCGTATCAACTTTATCAGCAAAATATTTTACTGAATCTTTTTTTATTTTGCTTTCATTTAAATAGCTTGTTTGGTTGGCTGCGGTTAACCGGCCAATTTTCTTTGCTTCAATGAATTTTTCAGAAGATATAAGGCTGTTTGTTATGGCATTGATAAAACTGTCAATGAATAACTGTTCTTCCGGATCAGTTAATTTCTCTTTCTTTAGTTCAGAAATCTTATAGGTAATAAGGGAGCTCTGCTTTTTGATGTCATCATCGGCTTTTTCCTTCGGTGAAAAGTCTTTGGCATTGATCTCAAAATGGACAGTAAGGGCGGTTAATTGCTGGATCTGTAATAATAAATCCTGTGTTTGAATGAGATCTTTTGTTGTTGTGTCAACTTTTTTAACCTGCTTGAGGGAAATAATTGCTACAACGAGAATTGTTATCACAATAGCAATAGCACTTATAGTCAGGACTCTTTTTTGCATCGGTAATTTCATAGCGGTGTAGTTATTGTGATAGCTTTGCTTTACACCAAAAAGCAGATGAATGTAATTTCTTTATTTTTCAACTGCAAATTTTTTATGTATCATGTAGGATAAATCACTACAATCATAGCTGTTGTTTGTCAGGTCTAATCACTGCAGTTTAATTAACAGGTAATCCCCAATAAAAATTAATTTCATTCATTTTCTAGGCAGGTTGTTTACTTTGCAGGCATGCAACAATATCATCAACTTCTTCAGCATATTCTAGATCATGGTGTTACTAAGGCCGACCGAACCGGTACCGGAACCATCAGTTGTTTTGGCTATCAAATGCGTTTTGATTTGCAAAAGGGCTTTCCTATGGTGACTACCAAGAAGTTGCACCTTAAAAGCATCGTTTATGAATTGCTTTGGTTCCTAAATGGCGATACGAATATTAAATATCTGAACGAGCATGGTGTTAACATTTGGAATGAATGGGCAGATGCAAATGGAGACCTTGGCCCGGTTTACGGCAAACAATGGCGCAGCTGGGAAGGAGCAAATAATGTAGTAGTCGATCAAATTACAGATGTTGTAAACCAAATTAAGGCAAATCCGGCTAGCCGCAGATTGATCGTAAGTGCCTGGAATGTGTCTGAATTACCCAAAATGGCTTTAATGCCCTGTCATTCCCTGTTTCAATTTTATGTAGCGGATGGTAAACTAAGTTGCCAGTTATATCAGCGTAGTGCAGATGTTTTTCTTGGCGTTCCTTTTAATATTGCATCCTATGCTTTGCTGACAATGATGCTGGCACAAGTATGTGGTCTGCAATACGGCGATTTTATACATACTTTCGGCGATGTTCATTTGTATAATAATCATATCGAACAGGCTAAACTGCAACTATCCCGTGAATTGTATCCATTGCCTGTTTTGAAGATCAATCCTGAAGTGAAAGACATTTTTGGTTTCAAGTTCGAAGATTTTACTTTGGAAAATTATCAGTTTCATCCGCATATAAAAGCACCCGTGGCAATATAAAATAGGGGGAAACTGTACCCTGCGGGAAATTGTACTTCATGAGCCTAAGTCCGTAAATTGCAACATGATCATATCTCTTATTGTCGCTGCATCCACAAACAATGCCATTGGCAGCAATAATCAATTGCTCTGGAAATTACCAAAAGACCTTTCCTTTTTCAAGAATACAACCTGGGGAAATGCCATCGTAATGGGCCGAAAAACTTTTGAATCCTTGGGCAATAAACCATTGAAAGGGAGATTGAATATTGTGATCACCCGGCAAAAGGACTGGACTGCCGAAGGTATACTGGTGGTTCATTCTTTTGATGAAGCTGTTTTTCTGGCAAAATCCCATAACTATAAGGAATTATTTGTTGCCGGTGGTGGTGAGATCTATAAAGAAGCCATTGTAAATGCCGATCAGATATATTTAACCAGGGTGCATGTTGAAATTCAAGGAGATACTTTTTTCCCTGAGATAGATTCAACCAAATGGCAAATAGCTACCGATGTTGAGTTTTCGGCCGATGCCAAACATGCTTATCCTTTCAGTTTTCAATTATGGAAACATAAATAACCTGTATGGAATTTGTTGATTCGGCTTATCTTTTTTTACAGCCTTTACTTTTATTAACTCTTATTTCAGTAAGCAATAAACCGAAAATTGCAGTATTCAGATTAATGGCTGTTGCTAATCTACTGCTGATCTTTCACTCATTTTTCGTAGCACGGCAATTGTATGGAATATACCGGCTGGTTCATGCTTTCAGGCCTCAGGATATTTCTTACCATTATCATTTTGGCTGGTTTGATGTGAGAATGATCTTAATTGCACTGCTGCCTTTTCTTTTTATATTCAAGAGGTTTCAGAAAAGTATTCTGCTGACAGTGCTGATGCTTTGTTTACTTTGGTGGGATAAAACAGAATCTCTTTTTAATTTTGATATTTCATCTCTCGATATAGTGATACTGATCAAATTACTCAATTACTGTTGCCTCTATATTGCTGCTTATGCATTACTTTGGCTTTTGCGAAGATTACCTTATCAACAAGAAATGATCTAATGTATTCCAAAACACAACTGGCCATAAAATACCTGAACTATTATGCGAAAGCATCTGACCGTAAAGGCCATGGGATGCATTCTCCTTTTGTGTTTGAGCTGATCGAAGAAGTGCTGAATGACAAGAGATCATTTTATGCGTACGAGAACATTGAAGATTTGAGGCAGGCATTATTAGCTGATAAACGCATGTTGCAGATCGAGGATCTCGGAGCAGGTTCAAGAACCATAAAAGAGAATACCAGAACTGTTGCAGAGATCGCAAAGTCTTCACTCAAGCCAAAAAAGTATTCTCAGCTTTTGTTCAGAATGGTAGATCACTACCAACCCCAAACCATTATTGAATTAGGAACTTCTTTGGGAGTCACCACAGCTTATATGGCTGCTGCAAAATCCAATGCAAAAGTCATTTCACTGGAGGGCGCATCTGCTGTTGCAGCCGTTGCCAAAGAAAATTTCACTAAACTTAAACAGGATAATATTGAATTGCAGCTCGGGAATTTTGATGATATATTGCCGATCGTACTTTCATCCTTGCCAACTGTTGATCTTGCTTTTATCGACGGCAATCACCGCTATCAGCCCACTGTAAATTACTTTGAACAGTTATTGTCGAAATCAAATAATTACAGCATTCTCATTTTGGATGATATTCACTGGAGCAAAGAAATGGAACAAGCCTGGCATTATGTGCAAAAACATGCTGCTGTTACCATGACCATCGACCTTTTCTTCATCGGAATTGTACTCATAAGGGATGAATTCAAAATAAAACAGCATTTTTCTGTCCGATTTTAATTCTTGCTATCTAAAAGCAAAGGCTCAGAGATTCAGTAAGAAATATTTTTTATTAATTTCCGCCTTCCGCTTCAATGAAATAGGGGATAAAGAACAAACTGTTTAGATCCCAATTGAACAGACTCAACGCAGCCCCCTGATCCATTCTAATTAGATAGATTACTAATATAAAGCACCGTTTTTAACATACTCTTCCACATTTTTCGGGCAGCATGATGATTGTCATTTTTCCTAATTCTAAATACGATAATTTCACGGCTCATAATTTAAAGGAATGATCGCAGCGATACTTAAAGAACCGAAAGGAGAAAACAGGGTTTCATTATTGCCTGAACAGGCCGAAGCCTTACTGAAAAAGAATGTAGAAGTTTGGGTAGAAGCAGGTGCAGGCAGTTCTGCTTTTGCATCTGATGAAGCTTACTCTTCCAAAGGAATCAAAGTAGGAGACCGCAAGTTACTCCTGGAACAAAGTGACTTAGTTTTTTCTATCAGTACATTGGCAGAAACAGATATTTCAGCTTTAAAAAGCAATGCTGTGCTAATCGGAGTATATCAACCCCTATACAATTTCACAACCATGCAGCATTGGGCTGCAAAAAATATTTCATCCTTTAGTCTGGATACAATTCCCCGCACCACCCGTGCACAAAGCATGGATGTACTCAGTAGCCAGGCAAACATCGCCGGTTATCGGGCAGTACTCTTGGCATCTACCTTATTCCCCAGATATTTCCCTATGTTCATGACAGCTGCAGGAAGCATTCCTCCGGCAAAAGTGCTGATATTGGGCGCCGGCGTTGCAGGTTTGCAAGCCATTGCAACAGCCAAACGTTTGGGTGCCGTGATCGAAGTATTCGATACCCGTCCCGCTGTAAAAGAAGAAGTCATGAGCTTGGGTGCAAAGTTTGTTGAGGTTGAAGGTGCAGCCGATGCCAGCAAAGCAGGTGGCTATGCAGTAGAACAAACAGAAGAGTATAAACAAAAACAACAGGCCCGCATTGCAGAAGCCGTAGCCAAAGCAGATATCATCATTACAACAGCACAGATCCCCGGTAAGCAAGCTCCGATCTTATTAACGGAAGCGATGATCGCCTCTTTGAAAAACGGATCTGTGATCATTGATCTGGCGGCTGCAACAGGTGGTAATACACCGCTCACTAAAAACAATGACACTATTGTAACAGCTAATGGTGTAACAATTCTGGGTAATAGTAACCTGCCGAGCGGCATGCCTTTCGATGCCAGTAAAATGTATGGTAAAAATGTATTGAACTTTTTGCAACTCATCATCAATAAAGAAGGTGTGATGCATTTGAATTTTGAAGATGATATTGTAAAAGGCTGCTGCATTACCAATAACGGTGAAGTAGTGAATGAAAGAGTAAAGGGCCTTTTGGTTTAAAAGTTTACTTGTTTATTAGTGTTGAAGCATCTCAAATCATAAATCTCAAATAAAGAATATCAATGGAAAATATTTTAAATCTTGTAACTCAGAATCAGCAGATGATCTATATCGTGATACTGATGGTGTTTCTAGGTATTGAAGTCATCGGTCGTGTGCCAAGTGTATTACACACCCCTTTAATGAGCGGTGCGAATGCTATTCATGGGGTAGTGATCATCGGAGCCATCATCGTCATGGGTAAAGCAAGTACCGACAATTACCTCGCATTGGTATTAGGTTTCTTAGCCGTTGTATTGGGAACACTGAATGTAGTGGGTGGTTTTGTAGTTACCGACAGAATGCTGGAAATGTTTAAGAAGAAAAAATAGGCATAACAAAAACTAAAGAAAGAAAAAATAGAAACTAAAACGTTCATAAATTTTAAAGCTGATGAATAATAAGTATTCAGACTTAGAACAAAGAACAGAAAAGTTTTCATTGGCAGTCAGAGATTTTTGTGTTTCGTTAAAGAAAGATATTATTAATAACGAGTACATCAAACAATTAATAAGAGCAGCAGGTTCGGTAGGAGCAAATTATATTGAAGCAAATGATGGTTTAGGAAACAAGGATAAGAAAATGAAGATCCGCATAAGTAAGAAAGAAGCAAAAGAATCTTCTTATTGGTTGAAACATTTGTTAGTGTATGAAAATGAGATTGCTGAAAAGAAAAGACTTGAGCTAATATCAGAAGCAGATCAACTGGTTTTAATTTTTGCTGCTATTCTTAGAAAGCTTGACGACTAAACGATTTAGTTTTTAGACTTTAGTTTTTCAGTTTTTAGTTTTTATGTTTTGAATTAATGGTTTTATAAACTGAGTGGGTTTGAGATTAAACGATTTAGTTTTTCAGTTTTTAGACTTTAGTTTTTCAGTTTTTAGACTTTAGTTTTTCAGTTTTTAGACTTTAGTTTTTAGTTTTTAGACTTTAGTTTTTAGTTTTTAGTTTTTTATTTTAAAATATTAGTTTTTACAAATCATAGACTTTATGCAACTTGACATTCTTACAATAGCCTACATCATTGGTTCAGTAACTTTTATTCTCGGCTTAAAAATGCTGTCTAATCCTTTAGCAGCACGCAAAGGAAATCTGATCGCAGCAGGGGGTATGAGCATCGCCATTTTTGCAACCATCTTTTTGTATGAAACTGAAGACGGACAAGGCCTGCATAATTACGCATGGATCTTCTCAGGTCTGATCATAGGTTCCATCATTGGTACGCTTGCAGCAAAAAAAGTAAAGATGACAGCCATGCCCGAAATGGTAAGTTTGTTCAACGGTATGGGTGGTGCCTGTGCTGCATTGATCTCTGCTGTTGAGTTTGATCATGTGTATCGCGAATTCAGGTTAGATTCAAACAGTTTTGCAGCCGTTGTTCCTTTCGGTCATTATTTTACGATCAGCGCCGGTGCCATCATCGGTGGTGTTTCTTTTGCAGGAAGTATGATCGCATGGGGTAAGTTGAATGGTCGTATCAAAGATTTTACATTCAAGGGTCAGCATATCGTAAACCTATTGGTATTTGGTTTTATCATGGTTGTTGCCGGCCTTACCTATTGGTCCAATACATCCGTTACTAATATCTGGTTTTTAATAACCATACTTACTGCATTAGTGTATGGTGTGATGTTCGTATTGCCTATTGGCGGTGCTGATATGCCTGTTGTGATTTCATTGTTGAATTCATTTACAGGAGTGGCCGCAGCATGCGGTGGATTTTTATACAACAACAAAGTCATGCTTACGGGTGGTATCCTGGTAGGCGCTGCCGGTACACTCTTAACGATATTGATGTGTAAAGCCATGAACCGAAGCTTAATGAATGTGTTGGTTGGTTCATTCGGAACAAAACATGCAGTAGCCGGTGGCCCTGCAAAACAGGCAGGTAATTATAAAGAAATTTCTGTTACCGATGCAGCCATGCTTATGAGTTATGCCAAAAAAGTATTCATTGTTCCGGGTTATGGATTAGCCGTTGCGCAGGCACAGCATACCTGTCATGAACTGGAGATATTACTCGAAGAAAAAGGAGTGGAAGTAAAATATGCGATTCATCCTGTGGCAGGACGTATGCCCGGCCATATGAATGTTTTATTGGCTGAAGCAGATGTGAGTTATGATAAACTACTTGAAATGGAAAATGCCAATGACGAATTTAAATCAACCGACGTTGTCTTGATACTCGGTGCCAATGATGTGGTGAATCCAGCTGCCAAAAATGACCCTTCTTCACCCATCTACGGTATGCCTATCTTAGAAGTAGAACAAGCTAAAACCGTGATCGTGAATAAACGTAGCATGAAACCCGGATATGCGGGTATCGAGAACGATCTGTTCTATCAGCCCAAAACATCTATGCTCTTTGGTGATGCAAAAGCTGCTTTGCAGAAATTGATCGCAGAGATCAAAAATGTATAATTCTTTCTGAGGATTATCATATTTTATTAATGCTGCTCGATTACTTTTGCAGCTATGTCAAACCCTGTAATTTGCATCGGCGCAGCACTGGTAGATGAATTATACCATGCCAGCCATCCCATTCTTTTAGCAACTACCAATGAAGGAACCGTTCATCGCAGTGCCGGTGGCGTTAGCAGAAATATAGCACACCAATTGGCATTATTAGGTGTTCCCGTTCAGTTGATCAGCGTGTTTGGTAGCGATGGAGAGGGCGACTGGTTAAAGACCATCTGCGAATACACGGGTATACAATTAGATGCAGCTATTACTACTTCTGCACTCACCGGAAAATACACAGGCATCTTGAATCAGGATGGTTCATTATTTACTGCCTTTCTTACCAATCCGCCATTACACTTAATTACACCCGAACATTTAGAAAAAAACAAAGCGCTTTTAGAAACAGCCTCTTGCATATTGGCTGATGCGAATATTAATGTAGAAACAGCACAATGGTTGCTTGAGTTTAGTATTGCAAGTGGTATACCTTTTATTATAGAACCGGTTTCTGTTCCGCCTGCCGAAAAATATCGGGATGCTAATTTGGATGGCTTGTACTTGATTACACCCAACGAAGACGAATTGCCGGTTTTATGCAGTCCAACAGCAACAACCATTCAGGAGCAGGTAGACGAATTGTTGAGCAGGGGCGTACAAAATATTTGGCTACACAGAGGTGCAGAAGGCTCTTCCTTTTTCAGTAAGGATAAATCCCTCACATTGGCTGCTCCCGATGCAACAGTAAAAGACTGTACCGGTGCAGGTGATGGTTCTGTTTCGGGATTTATTCTGGCAAAATATCTGAACAAATCCCATGAAGAAAGCCTGCGCATTGCACATACTTTATCTGCCGAAATATTGCAGGTAAACGGTGCCATTGCTACCCATCTCAATCAGGAAAAATTACTGCAACTGGTTTCTAAATATTATTAGAAGGGAGAAGGTATGAGGTAGAAGGTAGAGGGTATAGGGTAGAAGTGGACTTGCGATTTAAATTGCAGTGTATTTTTTTGTTTCCGGCTTCAATTTCTTAATTAAACTTTCGTTGCATTGCACACTTGTACAGCATAACTTTATTCAACAATGATCAATCCTTTTCTTCAAATACATCCCGAAGTTGCTGATGCATTACAAAAAGGCAAACCTGTTGTTGCATTAGAATCAACCATCATTTCTCATGGTATGCCCTATCCTAAAAATGTGGAGACTGCATTGGCTGTTGAACAAACAGTTAGAGATAACGGCGCCATACCGGCCACCATCGCCATATTCGAAGGGAAATGTTTTGTGGGATTATCTGCCCACCAAATTGAATTCTTCGGTAAGGCCAAAGAAGTATGGAAAGTGAGCCTGCGTGATATGCCCTATGTCATCTCTAAAAAATTATACGGCGCTACTACAGTTGCTGCCACCATGCGTATCGCATCGAAGGCTGGAATAAAGATCTTTGTAACGGGTGGTATCGGAGGGGTTCATCGCGGTGCAGCAAAAAGCATGGATATCTCTGCCGATCTAACTGAAATGGAAAACACTTCTGTTGCTGTCATCTCTGCCGGTGTAAAATCTATTTTGGATATTGAACTCACGTTAGAATATCTGGAAACCAAAGGGATCCCTGTTGTAACATTCGGACAAACTGAATTTCCCAGTTTTTATTCCCGTCGAAGCGGATTGGATTCACCGCTTCGTTTAGATTCCCCAAAAGAAATAGCAGAAATGCTGCAAACCAAGTGGGCATTAGGTTTAGAGGGTTCTGTTTTAATTGCCAATCCTGTTCCTGCTCATCAGGAAATAGAAGCCAATGAAATGAAACTGCATATCGATGCTGCATTGCAGGCCTCTGCTGAAAAAAATATCAAAGGAAAAGAAGTAACACCTTTCTTATTGCAATGGATCGCTCAACATACCCAAGGTGAAAGCCTGGAAGCCAATATTGCTTTAATAAAGAACAATGCAAAACTGGGTGCTGAAATTGCCAAAGCATTTTCAAAGTAATTATCTTATTTAAAGCTCACTTGCCTCAACACTGTTTTTCCCATAGGGATCAGTTCTGTTTTTTCAATGCTATTATTGCTTTGATTTTTTAGTGATACGATGATCTTCCCATTTTCATAAGATGCCTGATTGCCATCAACGTAAGAATAGCTTGTATAGCTGATGGGTTTATACATCCAATCCGAAAAATCTGCAAGGTATATTTTACCTTTTATTGCGGTTGCTGCGATCGGTTTAGCAAAAACCAATGCACCGTAAGTAAAATATTTTTCATGGTTATTGTCTTCCCTGATTTTTACGTCAGCAGAAAAATCTATACTAACACTGTCATTTCTATTGAATATCCTGTTGATAAGAATATACCCGTTGTCAATACTGTATTTTTCTTTTGTGATGATATTGCCTGCCCAATCAGGCTTTCTGATCTTTAGTGTAAAGCGGATATTTTTAGCAGGATTTATTTTAAAAGAAAAATTGTTATTGTAAGGATAATTTGTGATCTCTTCAATAGTAAGCTTCACATTTTTAATGGAAGTATGCACAACAGTAGGAGCCAGCAATGCTGCAACAAGGATGCTATCCGTTTCTTTCAGCCAAGAAGATTGAATGAAATATGCTGTTATTCTTCCTGCATTGGGATTACAACATACCGCCACATCCTGATGTGCAGGCGAATACTTATAACGTGTTTGATTTCTGCCCGCTTCCACTTCACCATTCTTTGTTCCCATCATTTCATAAGAATTATCCGTCTTTAAATAAGCAATGCCCGAATGATCAGGATCTCTGCTACCCTGTGCAGCGTTATAGAAAATGTTCTCTGCATTTTCAGCATATTGATGGTTGCCGCTTTTTTGAAGCAAGACCGTATAACTATTCATCAGTTCCTGTAGGGAACAATATTCATATCCGACTGAACTGCTATTGGCAGACCTGCCACCGATCCATTCATCACCAATGGCGCCGCCTGTAATAGTTGTTGTATTTTTTATTCTGGCAAGATAAATGGTTAAAGCCTTTTGCAGCTCTGCATTTCCGTTTGCATAAGCAGCAACGACCAAAGGTCGCAGATGTTCGTAGGTATGTGCAGCATGTGACTGCAGTTTATAATCAGGATTAAAAATATTTGCAAGCTGCACATCTTTCTCAGAACTGAAATTGTTGCTGAAATTCATGTAAAGGAATAAAGCATAATCCCCGTACTTTTTATTTCCTGTCAGCTGCTGCATTCTGTCTAAAACATCTGTAAACGTGAGACCATGCGCCACTCCTCCGGAGAAACCCTTGCCCACATTAAAAGGATCCGAATGATCGATGGGATAATGCTGCATCACATTATCCACTGCCTTCAATAATGCATTCCAGACTTTTTGATCATGCGTGTATTCGTAATACGCCAATAGGCCGCGATACAAGGTTGCTTTCGACCATAGCTCGCCATTCTCTGCAGTGAATTGGTAACGTAATTCTTTATCATAAATTCCTAAATATCCGTCCGCGTCTTGTGTAGCTAAAATTCTGTCGATATACTTCTTTATTTTTTCAATGGCTTTTGTGTCGTTCAACAATAAAGCATTGCGGATATAACCATCCCACCAGTTCGATTGTGTTTCACTATTCCACCATTTGTACTGATCATCACCCCCTGCATCTCCTGATTTCAAATTGCCCAGATCCTTTGCCTTACTGTGTTTCTGTATTCTTCCTTCTCCGTATATAGGATCATTGATCAATGTTGGAACCAATTGATCTAAATTGCCTACAAATCCTGCCATGTCTTTTTGCATCTGTACTTTGATCCAGCCTGAAGGTTTGATCTCTCCAAAAGGAAGTTGCTGCAATTTTTCTTTTAAAGCTATTGACTGTGACAAAACAGAAACTGAAATAGTAATAAAGCAGGATAGTAATATCTTTTTCATTGCTTAGATTTTAATGGGCACTCATTTTAGTATTTATTCTACCACCATTCATGATTTCTTTATAATTGATAGAAGGCTTGATCAGCTTTTTTCCATTTAAATATGATTCGTTTGCATACATATTTTGAGCAGAATAATTTTCTGTTTCAATGATAAATTGCTTTCCGGTAGCAAAATGAATGACTGCTTTCTTTACCTGTGGCGCACCCAATATAAATTCATCATTTGCAGGGTTAACCTGATAAAAACCCAGAGTAGAAAGGATATACCAGGCACTCATTTGCCCGCAATCATCATTGCCGATCATTCCATCCGGTGTATTGTTATAAAAGTCATTGATAATTTGGTGTATATATTTTTGTCCCTTTTTTGGTGTTTCAGAATAGGCATATAAATAAGCAATATGATGACTCGGTTCATTGCCATGTGCATATTGACCGATCATAGCTTCCTGACCTAAATATTTATTTGGATCAGGTGTTTGAACCGTAAAAAAACTATCCAATTGTGCAGTGAGATTTTTTCTTCCCCCTAACAATTCCATTATTCCATTTATATCATATTGCGCCGGTGTCCAGAAATATTGCCAGGCATTGGCTTCTGTGTAATCACCCGGATTACTCATTGGTGAAGTAGCCATTAACGGATTGAAAGGGTTTCTCCAATTGCCTTTGCTGTCTTTCCCACGCATTTGTTTCGTCGAAGGATCATAAACGTTTTTATAGTACAATGCTCTTTTAAAATAAGTTTCAGCGATTTCTTTATTGCCCAATTTTTTAGCCATTGTTGCCACACAATAATCATCCACACCATGTTCTAATGTTCGTGAAACTGATTCATTATCCAAACTATCATAAGGATAATAACCATATCGATTCAATAATCTCCAATTACTGTTGAAATGATTTTGTGACGTGGTCTTTATCATTTCATCCAATGCTTCTTTCGCATTAAATCCTGAAAAACCTTTATTGTAAGCATCAACAATAACAGGAATGGCATGATTACCGATCATGCAATAATTATCTTTTCCCCATGCGTTCCAAATAGGTAAAAAGCCTGCAGCTTTTGAATGGGCGATCAATGTTCTAATAAAGCCGTTCACTCTTTCCGGAGCGATGATGGTGTACAATGGATGTGCTGCCCGGTATGTATCCCATAAAGAAAGGGTTGAATAATATGCTTTATTCTCTGCTACTCGTATCGAATCATCAGCGGCTCTGTATTTCCCATCAACATCAGCAATATTGCTTGGCTGAATAAACAAGCGGTACATGCAAGTGTAAAATATCTCTTTTTGTTTTTGAGGAGCTTCAATTTCAATTCGGCTTAAATAATTATTCCAAATATTTTTTGCATGATTAACTGTTTGAGTAAAATCCCATCCCGGTAATTCTTTTTGCAAATTCAGTTTTGCCCCAGAAATACTTACAGTTGATAATGCAATTTTTGTTTGCAGGATCTTATCTTTCAAATTAAAATTCAGAATATAACGTGGGGCATTTTCCTTTGATTCCTTCTTTAATTGTACTGATGAAACAAATGGCTGATCGAATTGAATGGTAAAAAAGTATTTTCTATCCACCCAATTCTTTGTGTGGCAATACCCGATGATGGTTTTATTATCCTCGATCTTCACCTCACTTTCTAACACCAAAGAATCAGTTAAAAAGCGAAGCCCGTGTTGCAGATCAACCAATACATTCGCTTGAGCATTTGGGTAAGTATATTGATGAAAGGCAACTCTTTCAGTGCAGGTCAATTCTACTTTTATTTTATTACTCAACGTTACCGTGTAATAACCGGGAAAAGATCTTTCAGTAGCTTTTAAATAAGTTACACTAAAGTTGTTATTGTTATTTTCAGTAAAAGGTTGTAATAAAACATCACCAAATTCGCTGATGCCCGATCCATTGGCCCTTGTTTGGGAAAAACCTTGAATGATCGAATCTTTATACTGATAACCACTGGTATAATTCCAACCTTTATCTCTATTATCAGGTCCCGGTTGCACCAAGCCAAATGGCAAACAGGGGCCGGGGAATGTGTGGCCTGTTCCATCTGTACCGATGAATGTGTTCACCCACTTTGTATAATCTGTTTTTTGTGCAGTCACTAATGTTGAGATCAACGACAAAAGCACGCATAAAAATAGTTTCGTTTTCATTCCTATTGATTGATCATTCCAATATATGTTGTACATGTTTTTTCAGATCAGGTAAAACCTTTTTTCCAAACCAATCATTTTTAGCCTGCCATATATTATTTCTTGGGGAGGGGTGTGGCAATGGAAAGAACTTTGGTAAATAGGTCTTATAATTCCTGACCGTTTCGGTTAATGTTGTTTTTTCACCTAAATAATAATTCTGTGCATATTGACCTATCAGTAAGATGAGTTTTACCTGACTCATTGATGCTAACAACAGATGATGCCATAAAGGGGCACATTCGGGTCTTGGTGGCAGATCGCCTGCCTTATTTTTTCCGGGATAACAAAACCCCATGGGCATCAAAGCAATAAATTCGGCATTATAAAATAGAACTTTATCAATGCCCAGCCAGTTTCTGAGATTATCGCCACTCTTGTCATTCCAGGGAATATTTGTATCGTGAACGATCCTTCCCGGGGCCTGACCAATAACAACGATCCTGCTTTTGAGGCTGGCTGCAATAATAGGATTGACACCAAACTCAAGATGCTTTTCACATACCCTGCAATTTCTGATCTCAGTCAGTAATTTTCTCATGAATAGTATTTTCTTAATTGATGCACTCTGCAATTATTCTTTTATAAGTCAGTCTTGCAAGATCATAAAGTTTTTTTGCTTCTTCTTTACTTTCTTTTGCGATCTGCGATTGCTTTTGTGCCCAACATATATCAACTGCTTTTAAACACCACTCTGCACTTTTCTTACTGGCTCTGATGGGTTCTTTATTTACTAAAACAAAAATCGGATTGGTATGAGAAGATGGTAAAATTCGTATAGCAACCCAACTGCTTTTAGTGATCATTGTTTCAAAAGAAATATCCCGCATCTTTCCATCAGCCGAAACAATTTTCTTTTCAACTACTTCTCCGTTCACGATCAATTCAACAGGAACTGTCCTTGAATTTTTTATTCTCCCTTTTTCTAAATCCCAAAATGGTTTTTGCGACCATATTTCTTTATGGTAATCCAAAGGCTTAATTGTGGAATCCTCTTTTTCATTTAATAAGGCAGAGACCTTTGCAGATATTCTTACCGTGGAACTATGTGTTAAATTGACTTCACTATTTTGTGTTCCAATTTCAACATCATTTACCTTAAAATCCATTAAATGACTTTTCCCTTCTGATACATAAGACCTGCCGCTTTTCAATCCTTCGATCCAATCTGAATAATTCAGCTCTTTATCTAATTTAACGTAGGTTCTGCCATGAGCTATTTTATCATCACTCAAACAAGGATAATCAGTTTCACCAACCATTCGGGTTCGGAAGCCACAGTTTAATGTATGATACCAGATATTCAATTCCCAGATGGGTGGTGTATCCAATGCAGAAATAAAGTCTACAAGATCTTGTGTGACCGATACAATGTATTCATTGGCACCAATGCCGTCGAACTTTGGTAATGCATAATTAGGTAATGAATCGTTTTGCACTTCCAAGCCAAGTCCAGAATGGGCATACCCTGTAACGGCTCCCTGTGCCTTAGCCCATTTAAGAATAGGGATCGTATAAGTTGGCCAATTATCTATCTCTTTTGTGTTTGGATAATTCTGATCTTTTAACCCTAATAGAACTAAATGTCCTGCATGACCCGATGGAAATACGGAGATTTCCATATCATAATGCAATAAATTATTTTTAGTAGAAAGCTTGTTGTCTTTTCCTTCAAAGAATTGCTTTTGATATTCGTAACCTCTTCCCCAGATAAGAATGCAAGCCACATTCACGCCTTCGCCAACTACATGATAGATCAGGTCATCGGGCTTAACGCCTTGTGTTGGTGAAGTATAATAGGAACAACCCGAAGCATGAATATGTGAATCACCGGAGTAATAGCCCATTTTATTGGGGTTTATCCAGCGTATTAAACTGATGCCAAGAGATTGATTGGGTAAGTTTCTTACCTCAAATTTTTTACTGCCTTTTATATATTCCGCACCGCGATTATATTCTACAGTATAGTTTCCCGATGGTAAATAAACGCTATCTCCATTATATCGATAGATCTGCGATTCAAAAAACAGATCCGGTGCTAATCTTTTTGTATAAGATGGAAGTATATGTCCATATGCATCTTTGATCAGCAAAGATGCCGCAGTAGCTGTATGATCAAAGTCAAGAATGGATAATTTAATTGGATGAGCAGCCAGACAGGTAAATAGGACATTCGTTTTATTTTCATTTACCGAATCACCGAAATGGAAATAAAATGCAGCATTTCTTGTCCCGGAATCTCTGCTATACAATTGAATGATAAAATATTCAACTTTGCTTCCCGATAATGTATCTGTCAAGGGATATTCTGAGAAAAGGGTAAAATCCAGCCACCTGTTTTTTATGTCTTCACCCGTTACAACAGTTCCTTTACTGTCGCCTCCCATTCCATAAATCTTTTCACCTCCGTCATAAACAGCTTTTGCTTCCTCACTGGCTACTTCTAACTTTTGATGAATACTACTGTTATTTTTTAATTTGATCAAATAGCTGGTCCATCCATTTTGTTTTAAAACAGGTTTGATCATTGATTGTTCAACCGCCATTTTCTTATCTGCAGTAATATCTATTTTTAAAAGCGTATAACGATCTAACACAGAAACAATGGCATTGTCATTTTTTTTAGCGATCCCATTCTCTAAAGCAAGCTGATCTTTCTCTGAGATAGAGAGCCCGTTTTGCTTCAAAGAAGTGATCAGCTTTTTTGTGTTAGTTATAAAAAGCTGATCTGAAGAATTGATTTGACTCACTGCAGGAAGATCATTCAGCACTAAAAAGAGCAACAGGTAAAACGTATACTTTTTCATATTCATTTCTTAAGTAAAAACAACAATGGTATATCAAAGCGTTTTGCCCAGGCTTTTTCTGAATGATCATCTCCTTCAAATACTTTGGTCATAAAGTTGGCAGAGGTATAGCCGCCATCTGTGATGATTTGATCTGCCCTTATTTGAAACTGATCATACATAGCATCCAGCGTTTTAGTTCCGTGATCAAAATATAATTTGTGTTTTTTAGGAGAGGGTAGATTATTCTTCAGATAACTTAAAAATGAATCAGGGATAGGATTATTTTCTAGCGTAAATATACCCGGCCAGTGTGTTGATAAACAGGCAGCTCCCCCAAACACATTGGGGTATTCACAAATGGCATACATAGAGATCAGTCCGCCCATACTACTACCCGCAATAAATGTATGTTGCCTGTTTTTCAATGTAGAGTAAGCACTGTCAATAAAAGGCTTTAATTCATTCACGATAAACTTTAAATAATCATCTGAATGAATTTTGCCTGAAAAGATTGGATTCCCTTTCGTTCTATTGGCATTATAGATTGAATCCTGTTTTTGTACTGTAAATGCTTCAAATGGTTTCTGTGGAAAATAATCACTATGCCTTTTTGTTCCTGTATTAAAAATTGCCACCACTATAAAGGGTTGCACTTTCTTTTCTTTGATCAGCTTGCTGGCAGTTTCATCCACCTGCCATTCCTGATGATTCCAGTTGCTGCTGCTATCAAACAACATCTGGCCATCATGCATATACAATACCTGATATTTTTTCTTTGATGAATACCCCTCAGGCAACCATACATCCACATTTCTGGCCTCCACATATTTTGATGGAAAGTTTTCAATTCTTTGTAAAGTACCTGCAGCAACTTTTGGAAGCGTCGTTGCACTTTCTTTTTTTATTTGTGCTGATGCATGTATCACAATCGAAAATAAAATGCATAAAACAAGCGATCTTTTCATGGGTAATTTTTTATCGGTAGTAACAAAATTAGGCAGTTTCTTATTGGGTGATCAGTACTGATAATCCAAAAAATAGCACTATATTGACAAGTAATACCCAAAAGCTGATAAAATACTTTAATATAGTATGAGAGCAAAGCTGGAACTACTATCTCAACAAAACAACAACCGCTCCTTTTTATGTTATGAAGTGAAGCTTCCTTCATTCGATTTTTTCTGGCATTATCATCCGGAATATGAGTTGACCTATATTGTTAAGGGAACTGGTAAAAGATTGGTAGGAGATAGCTATGAAAATTTTGATGAGGGTGACCTGGCTCTGCTCGGACCCTCACTACCACATACTTGGTTCACAGAAAAGAAGAGTGAACATAATTGCAGAGCCATTGTGATCCAGTTCTCTCTGAATTTCATAGAGCCTATGCTGCAGTATCCGGAGATGGCCGATATCAAAAAGCTTCTGAGGAAAGCGGATAAAGGATTGAAATTTTCTTATCAAAAGAGTAAAGAGTTAGCTGTTGATCTTCATCAGATATTGCAAACTACCGGGGTTGATTCCATCACTTCCCTATTGTCTCTCTTGCAAAAACTGAGTAACAGCAGAACCATTTCATTAGCCACACCCGGCTTTAGGCCCATTAAAGGCAACCAAAATCAACAAAGGATCAATATAGTGTTTCAATATGTACAGCAGCAGTTTAAAAATGCTATCAGCCTGCGGGAAGCAGCCTCTTTGATACACTTATCAGAAAGCGCATTTTGTAAATTCTTTAAAAGAGTTTCCGGGAAAACGTTTTCAGATTATGTCAATGATATTCGAATTGCGCATGCCTGTCAGCTCTTGATAGAATCAGATATGTTGATCGAACAGATCGCTTACGAATCAGGTTTTGATTCCTTGACCTATTTCAATCGCATTTTTTTAAAAAAGAAAGCAACCAAACCCGGATCCTTCAGAAAAAAGGAATAGAACACCGATCAAAAGCATCCGAGAGCGGATTTTCACCTATTCTCTTCATGTCTTGTTCGGAGCAAGTCCCTTAATTAACGGACTTACTCCGAAGCAGGTACGAACAAGGCAAGAAGAAGGTATTATTGAAACAGCTTAGGGTAAGGCTCATTATAATGGTAGTTTCTTAATTATTTTATTTTCCAACAATCTTCTTTATATTCAATATTCCCAAATAAAGCACATCATGAAAAAATTAGTATGGATCCTATTATTACTGCCCTTTATTAGTATCGCACAAAAAGTAGATTCTGCCTGGTTCAGAAATAACTATACAAAAAAGGAGATCACGATCAGTATGCGCGATGGCGTGAAACTCTTTACTGTGCTCTATATTCCGAAAGACAATACCGAAAAACATCCCATACTCATCACCCGCACACCCTACAGTTGTGCACCGTACGGAGAAAGTAATTACAGTGCGAGGTATTACCACAATCAGTATAGAGAATACCTGAAAGAAGGCTATATCATCGTGGTACAGGATGTAAGAGGTCGCTGGATGAGCGAAGGAACTTTCGTAGATATCCGCCCCTATATCGAAAATAAAAGATCAAAGACCGATATTGATGAAGCCAGCGATACTTATGATACCATTGATTGGCTTGTTAAAAATCTGGAGAATAATAATGGCAATGTGGGTGTGTTCGGTATTTCTTATCCCGGCTTCTATTCTACCGAAGCGGCATTAAGTAATCATCCTGCACTAAAGGCTGTAAGCCCGCAGGCACCTGTTACAGATTGGTTTCAGGGCGATGACTTCCATCACAATGGTGCTTTCATGCTCTTTGATGCATTTGCTTTTTACAGCGGATTCGGTAAACCAAGACCCTTCCCAACAACTGTTGGCCCCAAAGGATTTGATTTCCCTACCAAAGACAATTATGAATTTTATTTACGAACAGGTTCCTTGCAAAATTTTGCCAAGCTGATGAGTGATAGTATCCTTTTTTGGAAAGACCTCTATGCACATCCCAATCTAGATGATTGGTGGAAAGCTCGGAACACGAGAAATTTTGTACAGCATATATCTGCCAATACAAACACTTTAGTAGTAGGCGGATTATTTGATGCCGAAGATGCATTTGGGGCGCAAAATTTATACAAAGCCATTGAAGCAAAAGCAAAGAACAATAATAAACTGGTGCTCGGCCCATGGTATCATGGTCAATGGTCCAGCGGCGACGGTACCCATTTAGGCAATGTTCAATTTGGCAGCAACACGGCAGAATGGTATACGCAAAATATTGAAGTCCCTTATTTCAATTACTATTTAAAAGGAAAGGGTTCGGTTGATAAAATTGCAGAAGCCAATATATTTTTCAGTGGAGAAAATAAATGGCGGCAGTTCGATCAATGGCCTCCAAAGAATATAGAAACACAAAGTCTGGCTTTGCGTAAAGGCGGTTATTTATCGCAAGTCGTTCCATTGATCTCCCCTTATGCAACATGGGATGAATATATAAGTGATCCTGCCAAACCCGTTCCCTATACGGGTGAACTGGCTGTAGGCAGAACAAGAGAATACATGGATGATGATCAGCGATTTGCTTCTAAAAGAACAGACGTGCTCACTTATCAAACAGAGATCTTGGATAAGGATGTAACATTAGCCGGTCCCTTAGTAGCTGATCTTTTCGTAAGTCTTTCAACAACCGATGCAGATTTTATTGTGAAACTCGTTGATGTTTTCCCGGATGATTTTTCTTACACTTCCCCTTCAGGGGGAGCCGGAGGGGGTTATATTATGAACAATTATCAAATGCTGGTACGCGGAGAAGTGATGCGTGGCCGTTTCAGAAACAGTTTCGAAAAACCCGAAGCATTTACACCTAACAAACCAACCGAAGTAAAATATACATTACCCGATGTGGCGCATACTTTTCAGAAAGGGCATCGCATCATGGTGCAGGTACAAAGTACCTGGTTTCCGTTGGTGGACAGAAACCCGCAGCAGTTTGTAGATATCTATCATTGCAAGGATGCTGATTTTATTAAATCAACGATCCGTGTGTATCATAATCAATCAAGGATCATTTTGCCTGTTTTGAAATAAAACGAAATGAAACCTGAACCCAAAGGGTTCAAATGTTTATAGAAGAAATGAATGAAAAGAACTTACGACCCCATCGGGGTCGAATAAAACATGAATTGCTATAAACATATAATCCCTTCGGGATTAAAGAATAAGCCTGCAACATCTTAGCAATTATAGTCGCTGAGACCTATTGCTATTCAACACTTATCTTCGCCCTGTGTTACCACCCCAACTCATTCAGTCATTAGAAGGCATCAAAGGCTTTAACGTAAAGTCTTTTGAGGCAGTCCATGTTTCGGGAGAGCAGGTAACTTCCATAAGGCTTAATCCGGAGAAGCAAACATTCATTGAACGAGATCATCGGTCGACGGTCGACGGTCGACGGTCCACCGCAGTTCCCTGGTGTCCGCATGGATATTATCTCCCCGAACGCCCTTTCTTCACCTTCGATCCACTCTTTCATGCCGGCGCCTACTATGTGCAGGAAGCCAGCAGTATGTTCTTATGGGAAATGCTGAAACAAACTATTGGAGCATCATCACAACAAAAAGTATTGGATCTCTGCGCAGCACCGGGAGGTAAATCAACTTTACTGGCTTCATACTTCACGAATGGATTGGTTGTTAGCAATGAAGTGATCAAATCAAGGGCTGCGATACTCACTGAAAACTGTATTAAATGGGGGGCAGATAATATAGTCGTTACCAATAATGATCCCAAAGATTTTCAGCGACTGGAAAACTATTTTGATCTGATCGTGATTGATGCACCCTGCAGCGGTAGTGGTTTATTTCGTAAAGACCCAACTGCAGTGAATGAATGGAGCGAAGAAAATGTAAAACTCTGCAGTCTTCGCCAGCAAAGAATTGTTGCAGATGTGTTGCCTGCACTCAAACAGAATGGGATATTGATTTATTCCACCTGTTCCTATTCCAAACAGGAAGATGAGGATGTACTTGATTGGTTGGTGGAGAACTGTCAACTGTCAACCGTCCATTGTCAACCGTCGACCGATTGGGGAATTGTGGAAGTACAAAGCGATAAACAGCAGGCTTACGGTTATCGCTTTTATCCGGATAAAATAAAAGGTGAAGGATTTTTTATTGCAGCATTTAGAAAAACAAACGGGGAAGAAGACGCTTATCATCAGGAACAAACGCTACAGTTTCCAAATAAACAGGAATTAGAACAATTGCAATCCTTTATTCCTTTGCCTGCAACATATAAACTGTTCAAACAAAATGATGCATTGAGGGCTATCAAAGAAACCTGGTTAACAGCATTGAAGCAATTGGCCAAACATCTCTATATCAAAAAAGCGGGAGTGGAATTGGGTACGATCAAAGGGAAAGATTTTATTCCGTCTCATGAACTGGCTGTTAGTCTGATCCCTCTGCAAAACCTTGCAAGTATTGAATTATCAAAGGAAGATGCATTGCAATATTTAAAAAGAAAAGAGTTTGTAACAGCGGCTGCCAAAGGCTGGACACTGGTAAAATATGGTGGATTGCCCCTGGGATGGATAAAAGTTTTACCTAACAGGATAAATAATTATTATCCGCAGGAATGGAGAATTTTAAAAGATTAATTTTATCGGGTTATATCAATAAACATAAACAGTTCGACAGGCTCAGTGTAACAGCAATTTGTCATGGTGAGGCACTCGAACCATTACAAATTGCTGTTTATAAGAAATTGAATTTATAATAACACAACGCGTTAATTTTACGCGATTCAAAAATAGATCTATGGTATTGAAGAATAAAAGTCTTGTTCTCTTTTTATGGGTGATGATGATCTCATGGGCCGTATCAGCGCAGCAAGAACTGAAGCATTTGGTAAAATCGGGTGAAACATTATCGGGAATCGCTAAACATTATCATTCAACAGTGGGTGATATCATGCGTGCCAATGGGATGACCGAGCGATCTATTTTGCAGATAGGAAAGACCATCAAGATCCCGGTTGCAGGATCAACAAGTTCTAAAGCTGCAGTTGAAAAAAGTTCAGCAGCAAAACCTGCTTCAGCAAAAGACATGGATGCTAAACTCCATGTAGTTGGACCCAAAGAAACCCTATACAGTATCAGTAAAAAATATGGGGTTACCGTTGCTCAATTGAAAACATGGAATGATCTTCGGAGCGATAATATTCAGGAAAATCAAAAGCTCATTATCATTCCTCAAACAAAAGAACAGGCAGCAAGAAACGCTGCAGAACCAGAAATTAAAACACCTGAAAAACCTACCGCTGTCGCTGTTCAGCAAAGCATACCAAAACAAGTTGAAAGCAAACCCCCAACTACAGCAAAAACTGTAGAGAAACAGAGCAATACAACGGCACAGCAAGCAGTAAAACAGCCGGAACCCAAAACTGTTGCAGCATCAAAGCCGGCAGAAAAGCAATCTGCTCCAGCAGTTCAGCAACAGGCTGCCAAACCGGTGGAAAATAAAACACCCGTGTCAAACAGTGTTGCGGTAAAACAAACAACGAACGCCGTTCAGCAAGAAAAACCTGCCGTAACTGAAACAAAAGCAGCAGCAATTCCATTGCAAAATAATCCTGCTCCGCAAACAGCAGTACCGGAGAAAAAAGAAACAACAAATACAGCTTCTAAAATTGCTTTACCTATTGTAAGCAGTGAGAATACGGAGGAAGAAGAGGATGCAAATTTCAATGTAAAAAATATAGGTGATGAAGGCTATTTTGCTGCACAGTTTCAAAAAGGGAAAAATGAACTGAGCGGAGATGCATCCATTTTTAAAACTGCCAGCGGCTGGTTAGATAAAAAATATTATATCCTGATCAATAGTATTGATGCTGGAACGATCGTGAAAATAAATTTCAACAGAAAAACAGTGTATGCGAAAGTATTGGGACCATTGCCCGATGTAAAAGAAGATTATGGTTTAATACTTCGGATGAGCAATGCTGCAGCATCTGTATTGGGTGCCCCTGATACTAAATTCGCTGTTACGATCAATTATTAGTTTGTAAAGAGGAGAATCAAAATTTATAACCCCGGAGAAAGTCTTCAACAGTCATTTTCTTCTTGCCCTCCAGTTGTAGTTCAGTTACATGAATATATCCGTTCTTACAGGCAAACTTTAAGAATGTCTTTCCATCACTCACGGCTTCTCCGATAGAATGTGTGGGAACCGTATTTTCTTTTTTACTGCGGTAGATCTTCAGCATCTTATCATGCAAATAGCCAAATGCTCCCGGAAAAGGAGAGAGTCCCCGAATTAAATTATATATCTCATCAACTGATCTATTCCAATCGATCTTACAGGTTTCTGTAAATATTTTCGGAGCGTGTTTTAATTCTGTCGACCGTCGACCGTCGACCGTCGACCGTTGTGGCATCTCGTTTAAACTTCCATCAGTAAAGCCCTTGACAGTTTGTACCAATAATTCCGCCCCGATCATCTTCATCTTATCATGTACATCACCTGCAGTATCATCCTCTCCGATAGAGAAACTTTTTTGCAATAAGATATCCCCGGTATCGATCTCATGCTTCAGTTTAAAAGTAGTGACGCCCGTTGTTTTTTCTCCGTTGATCACTGCCCGGTTAATAGGCGCTGCACCGCGGTATTGCGGTAATAAGGAACCGTGTAAATTAATGCTGCCCATGGGCGGCATATTCCAAACCACCTCAGGCAGCATTCTAAAAGCAACAACAATTTGCAGGTCGGCTTTCAATGCTTTCAATGCTTCTATAAAATCAGGGCTTTTTAATTTCTCGGGTTGCAGGATAGTCAAACCTTTTTCTACAGCATATTTTTTCACGGCACTCTCAGTCAGCTTCATACCTCTTCCTGCCGGCTTATCTGCTGCGGTAACAACGGCAACGATATTAGAACCCGCATACAGCAATGCATCCAATGATGCCACTGCAAATTCGGGTGTACCCATGAATATGATGCGGAGTTCAGAAAATGATTTTTGCGATTCACTCATGCTGCAAAAGTAAGAGAACAACTTTGTTTATCTGCTAATGCAGAATTAATGGGAACACGGATGACACGGATAATACAGATAAGGGTGAATCTGTTTATGCAATTAAAAAACATTGGTTCTGTGCAAATCCGTTTCATCAGTGTCATCTGTGTTCTATTCTTTATTCGAAATCAGGATACAGCAGATATAATTTCCTGATCTCTTTAAAGGCATTTAATTTAGGTTGCCAGCTTGCTCTGATCTCTGCTTCAGGTTTACCTGATTTGATCTGTTGCATCAACTCATCATTGCCTGCCAGTTTATTGAAATAGGAATCTCTTTCTTTTCCGCTTTTTGCTTTGATAAAGAAATTCTCTTTATCAGGAAAAAGCTGATAAGCCTGCATGATATATTTCAGCTGGATCCTATTATTCACTTCTTTCAATACCAGATCATTCTCACTATTGTAAACACTCCATCCATGGCAGACCTGATCTTTCAGTTTAGGATCTTTGGCACCATCTCTGCTTGTTGGTTTGAACATGAATAAGCTGTCGGGTAAACTTGGATGTCCGAAAATGCAAAACGGATGATCGGTACCGCGACCTTCACTCAACACCGTTCCTTCAAATAAACAAGTGCTGGCATACCAATACACCGAAGCCATATCAGGCAGATTGGGCGATGGTTTTACAGGAAGTATATATTTACTGCTATGCGAATAATTCTTGCAGGGAACAATGATGAGATCGAAATGAGGTTCTATCTTTTTCGCACCGGTGACAGAGAAAAAACTGGAAAAATATTTTTGGCTTGCTCTGCGGATTGCTAGGTCATCAGTAAACAGTGCTTCGAATGCAGTGGGTAATGCTGCAGAATATTTTAAACGTTCGGCAGTCAGATACAATGCATATTCACCGATGGTCATTCCATAAACGGTTGGGATGGGCTGCATACCTACATGCGTTTTGAATGCTGTATCCAGAACAGGACCATCCACATAGAATCCATTGGGATTAGGCCGATCCAAAACGATCAATGGTTTATTATTCAATACCGCCGCTTCCAGATAATCCTGCAAGGAAGAGATATAGGTATAGAAACGAGTGCCCACATCCTGCAGATCGAAGAGCATGACATCTACATCTTTCAGATCTTCTGCAGAAGGCCTGCTTTTTTTACCGTATAAAGAGATCACATTGATTCCTGTTGCTGAGTCTGTATAATTCTCTACTTTCTCACCTGCATCAGCAGTACCCCGGAAACCATGTTCCGGACCAAAAGCCACGGTGATATTGACGCCCAGTTTTAGTAAGGAATCAACCAGATGAGAATTACCGATGGTGGCAGTATGATTGGCAAATACAGCTACACGTTTATCCTTCAATAATGGCAGATATAGATCGGTTTGATAAGCACCGGGAAAAATGGTGCCGGAGATCTTTATAGGGGCTGATTTTTTGGTTTCTTTACTATGTTTTTTTTGTTTCTTATGCTGAGAAAAACTAATCGTAACCAATAATAATGCAAGGACTAAGAGATATGCTTTTTTCATGTACTGATTATTAGAAGGGGAAAGTTAACTAAAAATACTTGCCCGATATAGGGTATAGGCGTATTTTGCAAGCGGATTTTAGTTGTTTTTTTCTTTATTGTATCAACATGTTCTTCGGTTGAAGGGAACTTCTGCAAACCAAGTTTAGAAAAGATATAAAAGCTGGATTCCACATTTTATTACACAAAAAAAAGTACAATGCAACAAGTAAAAAAAGGTGATACCATCAAGGTTCACTATCATGGTAAATTAGTGGATGGTACAACCTTCGATTCTTCTGAAGGACGAGAACCATTGGAGTTTGAAGTAGGTAGCGGAATGGTGATACCCGGCTTTGACGACGGTGTTACCGGTATGGCTGTGGGAGATAAGAAAACTGTAACGATCCCTGCAGATGATGCATATGGACCCAAACAGGAAGACATGATCATGGAATTTCCCAAAGAAAGATTTCCTGCAGATATGGTTCCGGAAGTGGGCATGCAATTGAATATGAACAATGGCCAGGGACAAAGTTTTCCTGTTGTGATCGTTGAAGTACAGGAATCAGTAGTGATACTGGATGCCAATCATCCTTTGGCAGGACAAGAATTAATATTCGATCTGGAACTGGTAGAGATCAAGGGTGCAAAACCTTTGATCATTATGCCTTAAAAGTAGAAGGTTATAAGTTTTAAGTAATAAGTAAAAGACCGATGAATTTTCATCGGTCTTTTTAATTGTATTTATTCGGTTGTTGATCTATTGAGTTTAAAAATGCTGACGACTGTAAGTAAAAAAGCAAGAAAACTGAAAGCTACAGCCATTGGGAAAAAATAAATGATCTCCACAATTCCCATTAAAAAAAGAAAAGCTGCAACAGGCCAAAGAATTTTTGAAGAGAGCGAAGCATTTTTTTCTGCAGCAGTACCGGTGATCCAAAGAATGGATACCACCAATAACATAGCGATCGTTGAAGCATATCCGAATCCTTCATAAAATGCAGCCATGGTTGCATTCGTCCCCATAAAGATGAATTTCTGTCCCGTCATTTGGTCGATCACTTGCTGAGGAACAAGACTTTTGGGATCCTTCCAGGTATACACTCCAATAGTATGACCTATCGCATGCAAAAAAATAATGACAGACGCAATTCTTAATAATAATTTGGGTTTCATACTTATCAATTGAAGTTTGTTATTTTAAATATCTGTGATCATTTCTTTTTTAAATAAAAGCCGAGCCATACACCAACTAATCCCCAACTTGCGATCGTATCAATGAAATGCGCATTAAGATCACGACTCTGATACCAGATATGATAGGTATAAGTAACATTTAAAAATCCGATCAATCCCACAAATAAGCTCAATGCCAGGATGCTTCCGAAACCTGTGATATTTGATTTACTGAGTATCCAGCAGAAAAGCCAAAGAATAACAAGATTTACCAAAAAGCCTCTTGCCATATTCATTCCCATACTCATGTTCATTGCTTTGTGATAGCTGATGATGGCCCATGGTTTTCCAACTGAACTGGCCATGGATTTTTCCATTACTTCACTGCTTGCATCTTTAGGGAAAGAAGGTAATAAATAGCCTCCGTCTTCAGAGAATTGTGTATTCAAATAAGCCATGATGCTGTCTTGCTTCGGCGTATAATCCTGCGCCGGACGATGCAATTGTGTAGGTCCCCAGGAAAGAAATTGCCAGAAGAACATTAGTACAGCACCCACTAGTGATGCGATAATCGTTTTTTTCATGATGGTGATTATTTTAGAACAACAAAATAGAAAAGAGAATTTGTATTTGCAATAGAGAAATTCAGCAAAATAAATAAACCCCTTGGCGAATTAAATGAACATTACGAAGGGGGTAAATATTGTTATGCGTTTGTTTAGATACTGACTAACCCTTCTAAAAGAATAGCATAACATCAGTTCGAATATCGATAAATTATTTGAACGAATAAAAAGACTCAAATTTTGGAAAATAAATAGATCTCACTGCGAACACCCCGGGAAAAATCCCCAAAAACACAAGACAAAATGACAATTTTCAATAAAATCCATACGAATTATAGAAGGGATTTATAAGAACCATATAAGGAGTATCTAAGGAGTATATAAGGAGTATCTAAGGAGTATGCGCCAGATTGACATATGATTAATAATCAGCGACCAAAAGAAAGCCTAAAATATGGAAACCCACACAATAGTTGATTGAATGGATACTGTAAAGATCGGGTATTGATAGTGTATGATACTTCCTTTTAAATGTTCATTTTAACTAGCCGGAAATCATAGAAATGAGATCACGTTGTCCGAGAGATTCCTTAGCTGAACTTGTCGGAGCCAATGATCAGAAATAAATTAATCTTCTGTCGAGTAATTGATCTTCCTGCTGAAACGCCAGGCAAAAATGAGTAGCATCAGCAATAATAAAATGCTGCAAAGGATGCTTCCTTCAAAGCCAAATGCCCCGCCCGTAATAGTTTCAGAGCCCATGAGCCCTTGCTGCATGATGCTGCTTCCTGTTTCAATACCGCTTACTTTATATCCCAATACCGTACCCTGAAAAAAGTTCCATCCGAAATGGAAGAAAATGGCGAACCATAAATTTCTGGTGTAGATATAATTTACACCGAGTACCATGCCTGCAATAAAAAGATTAACGATCGATAAAAAAGTAACATTATTATTTTGTGTATGCATGAATGCAAACAGTGCTGACGTTAAGATCAATGCCCACCATTGATTCATGCTTTCCAACAGATTATTCAATAAATAACCGCGGAATACGATCTCTTCAATGAATGCAACGATCACAAATAAAAGTACACCAGTGGAAATATTGAGCGGATTAAAAAAAGCATTGGTGAAATACAGGTTTTGATTGGCTACGAGTATCATGCTGCCCAGAAAAAGTATCATTAAAGCAGAGAAGAAACCCGTCCATGCATCCAACTGATACCCCTTCCATGAAAATCCCAAAGAAAAGAACGATTGTTTATCAATAAAGGTCCTGAAGATCCAGACCATCAGGATAAGGCCTGCATTCCTGAATACATAATCTTCCAAAAATGAAACAATATCAACCGATCCTTTTGCATAATCATAGGCATACATGCCATTCGTAGCAATGTCGATAGCAAATGCAATGACCAAGGTAAGCGGAAGTCCGAGTATTACAAACAGCAATGCACGGATCCATCCCTGCTGAATCAGCGGTTTTTTATTCATCGTTTCAATTAACTTGCTCACAAATTAGCACCCATGTTCGATAATTACAAATTCACTGTTGCAGAAAGATTTATGCGTTATGTGCAGATAGATACGCAGAGTGATCCGCAAAGCCATGAGCATCCAAGTTCTGAAAAACAAAAACAGCTTTCCGATCTGCTAGCAACTGAATTACGAAGCATCGGTATTGCAGATGCACATGCAGATGAATTTGGATATGTGTATGCAACCATCCCATCCAATTTCGATAAAAATATTCCCGTTATTTGTTTCTGCAGTCATGTTGATACTGCACCCGATTGCAGTGGGACTAATGTAAAACCCATACTGCATAAGGACTATAATGGAGAAGATATCATATTGCCTGATGACTCAACCCAGATCATTTCAATAAAAGATCATCCTTATCTGAAAGAACAAATCGGTCATTCCATCATAACGGCAAGTGGTAATACTTTGCTGGGGGCGGATGATAAGGCAGGGGTAGCGATCATTATGGACCTTGCAAATTATTTGATCGGGCATCCCGAAATAAAACATGGCACTATTAAGATATTGTTTACTCCGGACGAAGAAATAGGAGAGGGTACTGCTAAACTAGATCTGCAAAGATTGGCTGCTGATTATGCATACACTTTAGATGGAGGCGAATGCGGTACACTGGAAGATGAAACATTCAGTGCCGATGCCGTAACCATCAGCATTCATGGTGTAAGTGCTCATCCCGGTTATGCAAAAAATAAAATGCTGAATGCATTAAAGATCGCTGCTGAAATTTTAGCGGCATTACCTAAAGAATCACTGGCACCGGAAGCGACTGAAAAGCGGGAAGGATTTATTCACCCAGTTCGCATGGAAGGTTTGGCAGAAAAAGCAACCATAGAATTCATCATTCGTGATTTCATTACTGCTAATCTTGCAAAACATGAAGCGCAATTAAGAGATATTGCAACTGCCGTGCTTTCAAAATATCCCAAAGCAAGTTTTGAATTTGAAGTACAGGAACAATATAGGAATATGAAAGAGGTGCTGGACAAGCATCCTCAGATCGTAGACAATGCTGCAAAAGCCTACAAACGAGCTGGGTTGAATGCTGTAAATGAACCCATTCGAGGCGGCACAGACGGCAGTAGACTAAGTTTCATGGGTTTGCCTTGCCCGAATCTATTTACGGGAATGCAGGCTATTCACAGCAAGCATGAATGGATAGGCGTGAAGGACATGCAAAAAGCTGTTCAAATGTTGGTTCATTTGGTTCAGGTTTGGGCAGAATAAAGGGCTTATAAAAAATCATTTCAGTTGATTTTTAATTTATCTACCTTCATAATGTAAATATAATTTTATGGATATCTTCTTGCATTTTTGGTGGGTACTGGTAGTACTCTTTATTATTTTCAGTGGATTGGTTACAGTGAATCAGGGAACAATTGCGGTGATAACAATGTTTGGTAAATACCAACGTATCCTTCGTCCGGGATTGAATTTCAAGATCCCTATCATAGAACAGGTGTTCAAAAGCGTAAGCATTCAAAACCGTTCAGTTGAGCTGGAATTTCAGGCCGTAACACTCGATCAGGCCAATGTTTATTTTAAAAGTATGCTGCTGTATTCGGTTATCAATCAGGATGAAGTGAACATTAAGAATGTGGCATTCAAATTTATTAGCGATAAAGACCTGATGCAGGCTTTGATCAGAACAGTAGAAGGAAGTATCCGTGGATTTGTTGCTACCAAAAAACAAGCGGAAATATTATTACTCCGTAGAGAGATCGTTGAATTTGTAAAAGGGCAGATCGATCAGTCTCTGGAATCATGGGGTTATCATCTGCAGGATCTGCAGATCAATGATATCACTTTCGATCAGGTGATCATGGAAAGCATGAGCAAGGTTGTGGCTAGTAATAATTTGAAAGCCGCAGCAGAAAATGAAGGTCAGGCTTTATTGATCACAAAAACAAAAGCAGCCGAAGCAGAAGGTAATGCCATCAAGATCTCTGCCGAAGCTGAAAAAGAAGCAGCTCGTTTACGCGGACAAGGTGTGGCTTTGTTCAGGGAAGAAGTGGCCAAAGGTATGAGCCAGGCTGCTGAACAAATGAAGGAAGCAAATCTGGATACGAATGTTATTTTGTTCAGTATGTGGACAGAAGCCATCAAGAATTTTGCAGAGTTCGGTAAAGGCAATGTGATATTCTTAGACGGCAGTCCCGAAGGCATGGAAAATAATATGCGCCAGATCATTGCAATGATGAAATTGAAAGAAGTCAATGCAAAATAAGAACTGAAAGAATTAAATAAAAAGAGTGAATCAATTTTGGTTCACTCTTTTTATTTATAAACTGTTGTAGTGATAAAGAAAGTTCAAGCCATGATATATAATAATCGAAGTAACAACGGAAGCCATACAATGCTTCTTTTAGATCTCCACTTTTTTAAAGAATATCACTTTAATGATATCGGCGGTTATCACGTATAAAATCAAAATGCCCGTAATGATCGCCATCAACTTGAACGGAGCCACTACAAAACCCAATTGAGTTGCAAACGGCGTAAATGGTAAACCTACAGTTATCACAAATGCCAACAAACTCAATCCTATCAATAGTTTCCCTGGAGCGCTTTTCAACAATGATTTATGTGTTCTTACTACAAACAGTATCAGTAATTCAGTAAGGATCGATTCAATGAACCAGCCTGTATGAAACAGATCGGCATCGGCTTTAAATAATTTATACAATGCATAAAATGTTAAGTAATCAAATACAGAACTATGCAGCCCGAATACGATCATGAAGTTTTTTAGTTGACTGATATTCCAGCGTTGCGGTTGCATTAATTGGTCTTCATCCACATTGTCTGCTGCTACTGCCATGTATGGAAAGTCGGTCAGGAAATTGGTCATCAAGATCTGTTGCGGCAACATGGGCAGGAAAGGCAATATCAAAGAGGCACCTGCCATGCTGAACATGTTTCCGAATGTTGCACTGGTATTGGTATATATATATTTCAGTGTATTTAAAAATGTTCTTCTGCCCTCTACGATACCTGCATTCAAAACAGCGAGATCCTTTTCCAGTAAAACAACATCAGCAGCTTCTTTGGCAACATCAACCGCATTGTTGGTGCTGATGCCTACATCGGCTGCATTGATCGCGGCAACATCATTAATGCCATCGCCCATGTATGCAACCGTATTGCCTGCTTTACGGAATGCTTTCACAATGCTTTCTTTTTGCTGCGGTTCAATTTCGCTGAACACATTTACTGTTTTCACTTTTTCTAATAATTCATCAGGGCTTAGTTTGTTGATCTCTGCACCCGATATCACCACCAGATTATCCAAACCGATCTTTTCAGCCATATAAGCAGCAACCAACTTATTATCGCCTGTGATGATCTTTAAACTAACACCGTTCTTTTTCAATTCTTTGATCACATCGATCACACCTTCCTTTGGCGGATCGAATAATAAGATCAATCCGCCGAATATCATTTGTGTTTCATCATCCTTGGTCAATGCTTTTTCCTTTTCGCTGGGTTTATAACAAACACCAATGGTCCTGAAACCCTGACTGCTGTATTGTTTATAGAGATCATTCAGTTTATCTTTTTCATCAGTGAACGGCACAACCGAACCATCGGGCATCAATATCTTATCGCAGATGGCAATGATATTATCCAATGCCCCTTTGGTGATGATCTGATCCTGGCCGCCTTTTTTTACTGCAATACTTAAACGTTTGCGGTTAAAGTCGTAAGGGATCTCATCTGTTTTCTCATAGCCTTCAGCAGACATATTTTCCATGGCTCGCAAAGCTTCATCCATTGGATTGGCAAAACCAGTTTCAAACTTTGCATTTAAGAAAGCCAATTGACGTATAGTGGCACTTTCATTACCGTCAATTCCAACTATCGAAGAAACCTTTAATACCCCTTCAGATAATGTTCCTGTTTTATCGGAACAAAAAAGATTGATCTCTCCAAGATTCTGAATAGAAGATAATTTCTTGACGATCACTTTTTGTGCGGCCATTCTTTTAGCACCTGCCGACATGGCAATGGTCATGATAGCAGGTAATAGCTCAGGAGCCATACCCACTGCCAATGCCAAACAAAATAACAGGCTGTCGATCAATGGTCTGCCGAAATACAGATTCACTGCCAGTATAATAACAGCCAGCACAATGGTAATCTGCATCAATAAGATCCCAAACTTTCTGATACCGATCTCGAATGCGGTTTCTTCATCAGGCTTTGAGAGACTTGCAGAGATGATTCCAAATACGGTATCTTTTCCGGTTAACACGGCGACTGCTTTGGCAGAGCCGCTTACAGCACTTGTGCCTTCGAATAAAACATTGTTTCGTTTACTCATCCCCGTATCGGCAGGAATGATGCCCACAGATTTTTCTGCAGGATATGTTTCACCTGTTAAGGTGGCTTCATTTACGTGCAGGTCTTTTTCTTCAATCAATAAACAATCAGCAGGAATGATATCACCGGCTGAAAATAAAAGAATATCACCCTGTACAATATCTTCCGTAAATACATCGGCTTCTTTCCCGTCACGCAACACTTTTACTTTGGTACGGATGATCGATCTTAATTTCTCTACGGCTTTACTTGCTCGGCGTTCCTGAATAAAACCCATGATACCGGTGGCCAATAATATAAAGGAAATGATAAAAACATCAGATTTTTCTCCCATGATCCCCGAAAGGATCACTGCAGCTACTAATAACAGGACCAATGGACTCTTGAACTGAGACAGAAATAATAGAATATCTGCCAGGATGGGCGATTTTACTTTGGTTGTACTACTGTTTGCAGCTAAACGTTTAGCTGCTTCGGCAACTGATAAACCGTCAGTTGATGTTTGCAAAGAAACCATCACATCTTTTATATCGTATTGCCAGAAGACTTTTAAGTCCATAAACTTTTATTTATTGTACAAGTTATGAATGAAGGGTTAGAGCCTGACATTTTTAGACAACATAAATTATCGATTGCGGGTAAATCTTAATGGCAATCTTTCTTTCTTGCAACTTGCAACCTTCTCCTAATGTGCAAAAGCTTTCCTAAAAATTAAACTATAACAATTTTATTCACAGCAGAAGAGTTCCTTTGTGTAACTTGTTACTTTAGTATCATCCAAAATCAACAACATGTTTTATTTTCTTCAAGTGGGTGTAAATAATGCAGTAGATACTTTGCATAAAGCTGCTGCTGCCATTGCAACACCAGAAAAGATCTCTATGTGGGATATGCTGCAGAAAGGCGGAGCCATCATGTATCCCCTATATCTTTTGCTGGTGATAGCCATCTTTGTTTTTTTTGAAAGGATGATCGCTATCCGAAAAGCATCTAAGATCGAAGGCAATTTCATGAACATTATCCGAGATAATATCATCAACGGAAATGTAACGGCAGCAAGAAGCCTGTCGAAGAACACCGATAACCCTGTTGCAAGAATGATCGACAAGGGATTACAGCGTATCGGAAAACCTATCGATGCTATTGAAAAAAGTATGGAGAATGTGGGGAAACTGGAAATGTATAAAATGGAACGTAATCTGAATATTTTATCACTGGTGGCAGGTATTGCACCGATGTTCGGTTTCTTGGGAACCATTATTGGTATGGTGCAATTATTTTACGGCATTGCATCAACAGGCGAGTATACTCTGAACACTATTGCGGGAGGTATCTACACTAAAATGGTAACGAGTGCAACGGGTTTGATCATTGGGTTGATCGCCTATGTGGGACATAATTACCTGACCACACAAATTGATAAAACAGCCAATAAAATGGAAATGGCTAGTGCAGAATTCATAGATATTCTTCAGGAGCCAACACGATAAGTTTAAAAAGTTTAAAGTTCAATGTTTTAAACGTTGGCAACTTAAACCTATTAAACTTCTTAAACCTATTAAACTTTACAATGAACATCAAAAGCAGATTCAGAAGACATCCCGAAGTGCATACCGGTGCATTGAACGATATTTTGTTCATTCTGTTATTGTTTTTCCTGATCGTATCCACTCTTGCCAATCCTAATGTGATCAAGGTTTCTAATCCAAAAGCAAAAAGCGATACCAAGGCAAAACAAACCGTTGTGATCACCGTTGATAAAGACCAAAATATTTATATAGGACAAAAGAATATTCCTTTTGATCAATTAGAAACGGAATTAAAAACATTCCTAGCCAAAGAAACTGATAAACCTTCTGTGGTAATTAACGGCGACAGTACTTCTCATCTTGGGACTACCATTAAAGTGATGCAGGTGATCAAAAAATTAGGCGCTACACCCGTACTTGCAGTGGATAATAACGGGGTGAAATAACACTTTAACTTTTAGGCTCTTTTCTTAACCTATTTTAGCATTTCTTTTTTTTAAACCTCCTCTAAATTGCCCGTCTAAGCACAAGCAAATTATATTTATATGAAAGCAATGCGATATATCCTGCCCTTTTTCTTTACCGCCCTCTTACTCTCCTGTGCACATAACGATGCACCGCAGGGACATTTTCAGGCATTACCTGTTACAGCAGACGGCAATCCAAGTGAATGGCAATTGCCACTGCGTTTCACTAATAAGGCATATACATTGTCGTATAATGTAACGAATGACAAGAAAAATATTTATATTATAATGATGACCAATGACGATGATATGCAGCACAGGATATTAAGATCAGGTGTTACCATTTATTTCGATTCGAAGGGCGAGAACAATAAAAATGTATCCCTTACTTTTCCTGAGAAAAAGGTTAATAATTCAAATCCTGCCCAACGCAACGGCAGACCTATATTACCGGACACTTTGAGCAACAAACATTCTTTGGTCCAGCAATCTGATGTTTATAATGTCAAAGGCTTCTTTGAATTGGAAGACGGACAGTTTTCCGTGAAAGATAAACGCAGTAAGATTCAATTGGGATTGAAAACAAATGCTGATAGTGGATTAGTATATGAAGCGGTCATTCCTATTAATTATGTTTTGGAAAACGGGTTGACAACAAAGAGCCTCAGAAGGAATTTCAGCATTGGTATTGCGGTGCATGAAGATGCAGGTAATTCTTTCAACAGAAACCAGAATAATTATGTGGCACATAACAATGGCTCTGTTGTGCAGCCAAGAGTTAGTGTAGGCGGTGGTTTTGGAGGATTTGGTATGGGAGGAGTGGGTATTGGTATCGGTGGGGGCATGCGCCGTCAAGGCAACTACAACAACCAGCAAAACAATACAAGGCAAACAGAAGAAACAGAATGGTATCCATTCCGGTTTGCAGATAAAGTAAATTAATCTGCATTATTTTAAAATAAAAAAGCATCGAGATGATCGATGCTTTTTTTATAGATGCTTCTTAAATTTTTCACTATTTTATTTTTGCATAGTATTGACGAATCACAGAAACTTTTCCGTCTTTGTTAAACATCCAGTTTTCGTTCAGTAACATAGAATCTTTTTTACCATCTTTCATTACATCTACTTCCTTGCCCCACACACAAACCCATGTATCATCTTTTCCTTTTGTTTTTAGAATGGTAACCGCATCTATGCTGGAAGCGGCGGAAGTCATGCTGCTTCTTGCTTTTGCAACAAATGCAATAGCAGAATCTTTTTTGTTTGAATAAACTGTTCCGTCTGCAAAATACATGGTAACGCTGTCAGCAAAAACTACTAAACTGTTTTGTAAAGTATTATTATCATAATCTTTCCATGCTCCTAAAACAGTTTGTGCATACTTACTGTCTCCGATTTCAAAATCAGCAGCATAGCCGATTGGATAAGGAAGCGTAACTGCAGGGGCAGTTTCTTTTTTAGCTTCTTCTTTTTTTTCTTCTTTGCAGGCAGTTGAAAATACTGTAACTGCAAAGAAGCAAATAATAATCATTTTCATGGCACTTGTTTTGGTGTCTGACAAAATAGAAATTTGATTTGGATAATGCAAGTGTTTAGAGGAAATAAAAAAGCGTCGGAAATATCCCGACGCTTTAATTATTAATTACTAATTATCAATTCTTAATTCCTGATCGGTCTTCCGCTTTTCAACACACTCTGAATCCTTTCCAGTGTTTTCTTTTCGCCGCACAAACTTAAGAATGCTTCACGTTCGAGATCCAGTAAATATTGTTCGCTAACTAATGTAGGTTCACTCAGGTCGCCTCCGCACATCACGTATGCTAATTTGCGTGCTACCAATGCATCGTGATCTGTTGCATAACCGCCGCGCCACATACCATTGATGCCTGCAAGCATGGCACCCAATCCCAAACGGCCCAGAACTTTAATGTCTTTCCTTTGTTGTGGCATGCTGTAACCTGCGTCATAAATTTCAATGACTGACTTTTTAGCTTCAGCGATCCTCCTGCCAATATTCATCACCACTTCATCATGTCCCTTTCTTAAGATACCCATATCATAAGCTTCCTGTGCACTGGTGGCAACTTTTGCTGTTGCTATGGCAAAGAACCTTTCTTTTAAGGTATTGGTTTCCGGTTCGTCATTATGCAGTTCATCACTGGCACGCAATACAAATTCTTTGGTACCACCACCGCCGGGGATCAAACCCACACCTAATTCCACTAAACCGATATAAGTTTCAGCTGCTGCACAGATCTTATCGGCATGCAAATTCATTTCGCAACCACCGCCCAGTGTTAATCCGTGTGGTGCAACTACAACAGGAATGGAAGAATATCTGCAACGCATCATCGTATTTTGGAACATACGGATGGCCATATCCAACTCATCATATTCCTGTTCGATGGCCAGCATGAAGATCATTCCTACATTGGCACCTGCACTAAAATTTGCACCGTCATTTGCGATCACCAATCCTTTGAATTTATCTTCTGCAACAGCAATTGATTTTTGAATGCCTTCCAAAACTTCACCACCGATGCTATTCATTTTACTGCTCCATTCCAAACCTGCAACACCATCGCCAATATCATATAATCTGCATGCACTGTTCTTCCAAACCAATTTATCAGCATGATTATTTAAGATGATGAATGCATCACCACCGGGTAATTCTTTGTATGATCTTGTTGGCACATCATAATACAAACGCTTGCCGTTCTCCACTTTATAAAATGAAGCTGCGCCGCTTGCCAGCATTTCATCCACCCAAGGTGCCACCTTGCTGCCTGCAGCTTTCATGGCTGTTACTACTTTTGCAACACCTAAGAGATCCCATGTTTCAAACGCACCGATCTCCCATCCAAATCCCGCTTTCATTGCATCATCTACTCGAAAGATATCATCAGATATTTCAGGAATGCGATAAGAGATATAAGAGAACAATGAATAATGGAATAAGCGATAAAATTCACCGGCTTTATCTGTTCCTGCTGAAACCATTTTGATCCGTTGTTTCAGATCATCTATAGGTTTTGCTGTTTCTATGGTTGCAAACTTTGGTTTAATTCTTGGTTTGTATTCGAATGTTACTAAATCCAAAACATAGATTTGTTTCTCCCCTTTAGGGGTTGGTGGCATTTTTTTGAAGAAGCCTTGTCCTGTTTTATCGCCTAACCAATTATTGGCAACGATCTTATCTAACCATGCAGGGATCGTGAAAATATCTTTAGATTCATCATCCGGACAATTATCTGCAACACCTTTTGCAACTTTTACTAAAGTGTCAATACCTACAACATCTGCCGTTCTGAATGTTGCTGATTTTGGGCGACCGATGATGGGCCCGGTTAAAGCATCGATCTCATCAATACTTAAACCAAGTTTTTCCATGATGTGAAAAATGCTCATGATACTGAAAACACCGATCCTGTTGGCTATGAATGCAGGCGTGTCTTTACACAATACTGTTGTCTTTCCTAAATACAGATCACCATATTCCATCAGGAAATCTATAATTGCAGGATCTGTATCAGGGGTTGGAATGATCTCTAATAAACGCAAATAACGCGGTGGATTAAAGAAATGGGTACCGCAGAAATGTTTTCTGAAGTCATCGCTTCTTCCAACACTCAACATATGAATGGGAATACCGGAAGTATTCGATGTGATCAATGTTCCCGGCTTTCTGAATTGTTCTACTTTTTCATATACCAGTTGTTTGATGTCTAATCTTTCAACCACTACTTCAATGATCCAGTCACAGGAAGCAATGTCTTTCATATTATCGTCAAAGTTTCCGGTTGTAATCTTCTTGACAACATCTTTTGTGAAAACAGGAGAAGGATTGCTTTTGAGGGCAGCAGTCAAGGCATCATTCACGATCTTATTTTTCAGCGCAGGTTTGGCATCTGCCGCAACATCTTTTCCTACAATATCCAATAACAAAACAGGAATACCGATACCTGCAAAATGACAGGCTATTCGACTGCCCATAACACCACTTCCCAGAACTGCAACTTTCTTAATAGTACGTTTCATAACAACAAGCTTTTTGTAATTTCAAAACTAACAGAAATTAGTTAGCTATGCAACTAATTCCAATCGAATTTAAAATAAAATCTGTTCTATCAAAATCAGGAAACCATAAAAGATTCGATTTCTTGATAATTTAATATCCCTATTCCCGTCAATTGTCTTTTTTGATCATCTATTGATATTTTGACAAACCCTCCCAAAATTTTCTTTTTCGAAGAACTAAAACCTATATTCAAACTCTAAATCAAACTTGATGTATGGGAGATTTTCAGATCAAAAAGCAACCTAAACAATACGACGCTATCATTGTGGGTTCGGGTGCCGGTGGTGGAATGGCTGCCTATGTTTTAGCCAATGCCGGATTGAAGATTTGTTTGATCGAAGCCGGACCTAATTTCGATCCTGCTAAAAATTCTGCTCAGTTTAAGAATCCATGGGAGTCTCCGCGACGCGGTGCCAGCAGCAAGTTTCGCCCGTTTGGCGATTTCGACGGATGTTACTGGGGCTGGGATATTGAGGGTGAACCCTACACACAAAGCGGTACTACAAAATGGGAATGGTGGCGTGCCAGGATGTTGGGAGGCAGAACCAATCACTGGGGTAGGATCTCTTTGCGTTTTGGTCCGAAAGATTTCAAAGGAAAAAGCATTGATGGCCTTGGGGATGACTGGCCCATTGGTTATGAAGATGTAAAGCCATACTACGATAAGATCGATCAGTTGATCGGCATATTCGGGACCAATGAAGGATTACCAAATGATCCGGATGGATTCTTTCTTCCGCCACCCAAACCGAGATTGCATGAGTTGTTTATAAAGAGAGCAGCAACGAATATCGGTATCCCGGTTATCCCATCCCGATTATCCATTCTTACAAAACAACTGCCCAACAATAAGGACAGAAACTGTGTATTCTGCGGACAGTGCGGCAGAAGCTGTAAACTCTATGGTGATTTTTCTTCTTCCTCTGTATTAATAAAACCTGCATTGGCAACAGGCAATGTTGATCTCATTACCAATGCAATGGCACGTGAAGTGTTGACGAATCGGGACGGTTTGGCAACAGGTATTTCCTATGTGAGTAAGGATGATATGCAGGAGTATCAGGTATTCGGTAAAACAGTGATCCTCGCTGCAAGTGCATGTGAAAGTGCAAGACTGATGCTGAATTCAAAATCACCACGCTATCCGAATGGCATTGCGAACTCAAGTGGTGTGATCGGAAAATATTTACATGATTCAACCGGTGCTGATATGGGTGGTATTATCCCCGAACTGTTTGATCGTAAAAGATACAATGAGGATGGTGTAGGAGGAATGCATGTGTATACACCCTGGTGGTTGGACAATAAGAAACTGGATTTTCCTCGTGGATATCATATCGAATATGGTGGTGGATTTGGAATGCCTTTGTATGGATTTCAATGGGGGATTGAAAAACTGAACGGTACTTATAAAGTGAAAGACAAACAAAAAGAAGCCGGAGGTTATGGTGCTTCTCTGAAAGAGGATTATCGTTATTTCTTCGGGTCACATGTGGGCATGGCCGGTAGAGGTGAGGGTATTGCAAGGGAAGATAGTTATTGTGAGATAGACCCGAATGTGGTTGATAAATATGGTATCCCTGTCCTGCGTTTTCATACTTCATGGAGTGATTATGAGATCAATCAGGCAAAACACATGAAAGAAACCTTCAAACAGATCCTGCATAGTATGGGTGCCGTTGTTACATGGGGTGGTGATGATGGTCCGCACAATAATTATGGTTTGCATAATCCCGGTAATATCATTCATGAAGCTGGAACTGTAAGAATGGGAAATGATCCTAAAAGATCAGTATTGAATAAATGGAGTCAGGCACATGACTGTAAGAATTTATTCTGCGTAGATGGCGGACAATTTGTTTCACAGGCTGATAAAAATATTACCTGGACGATACTGGCATTAGCCATGCGTGCCAGCGAACATATTGTTGATGAACTAAAAAAACAAAATTTATAATCTTTTATTTAAAATACATTGTATGGACAGAAGAAGATCCATTAAAGCATTACTGATCGGCGGGGCTGCAAGTGCTGTCTTCATTGAAGCCTGTAAGAACAGTGATAAGAGAGTAACGGAAGAAACAACCTTGACCAAATTCACCGGGGCAGAGAGGATGCAGGAAGAAAATGAGCATTATAAAAAAGTTGTTGCTGAGCATTTCTTTGATCAACATGAACTGGCAACGATCACTGTGTTAGCTGATATTATCATTCCCAGAGATGCAGTTAGTGGCAGTGCTTCTGATGCAGGTGTCACAGATTTTATTGAATTCATTGTGAAAGATATACCGTCGCATCAAACGCCCATGCGTGGTGGATTGCGCTGGCTAGATCTGCAATGTTTAAAACTTTTTGAAAAGACATTTAAAGACTGCAGCAACAAACAACAGATAGAAATAGTGGATGAAATTGCGTATCCCAAAAAAGCAAAACCGGAAATGCAGCAGGGTGTAGCTTTTTTTAATTTGATGCGTAACCTGACATCTACGGGTTTTTATACATCCGAAATAGGAGTGAAAGATGTGGGTTATATGGGCAATACTCCCAACCAATGGAATGGCGTACCGGATGATGTATTGAAACAATACGGATTAAGTTACAGCGAAAAGGAATTGAAAGAATGCGTGAGTTTTGATAAAACATAGTAAGTCATGAATTACTTCGATGACTTATCATGGAAAATATTTATAAATTTCTTTTCTGTTCAATACTCTCCTTAATTCAATTGAATCAGAAGATTTAAAAATGCCTATTCTGTAATCTCCCATTCTGATTTTGTAAAAATTTGTATAGCCGGTCATTTTTTCAGCAGTACCAATCTCTTCAAGAGAATTAAATTCCTGTAGTTCTTCAAAAACAAATTTTTCTATTTGTACTCTTCGTTTTGCAGGAGATACTTTTGCTAGGTCTTTCAAAAATGTCTTGGTAAAAGCAATCTGCAAATGTTATTTCTTTTTTAATTTTTTGTAGAAGGACTGAGCTTCATTGAGAGAAAGTTTCTCATCATGTTCTGCCTCAATCATATATTGAGCTAATGCGTAATCTTCCAACACTTCTTCCAGTCGTTTAAATGTTTTTATATCCAATTGAACAGCAATCTGTTTTTGCTGTTTATTGACAATATATTTTTCTTTGAGATCTAACATGATTTAAAATTAGTAAGAATTTTTATAATTTTAAACTTTAACTCACCCCGCTTCCCTCATCCACTTTCGTATCAGGATTTACAAAATGCAGTTTGCCGCTTTTATCTTCAGCCATTAGGATCATACCATTACTTTCAATGCCGCGCATTTTTCTTGGTGCTAGGTTTACAACAACAGTCACCTGTTTGCCAACAATATCTTCGGGTTTAAAATGCATTGCGATCCCGCTTACAATAGTTCTTGTTTCGAAACCTAAATCCACAGATAGTTTTAGCAGCTTATCAGCTTTTTCTACTTTTTCTGCAGCAACAATAGTTCCCACACGCAGATCGATCTTAGCGAAATCATCAAACACGATCTCGGGTTTAACAGGAGCTGTTTCTGATTGTTTTTCTTCCACTTTTACTTCTTCTTTAGTTTTTGAACTTTTAGCTTTTAGTTTTTCTAATTGCAATGTAATTTCTTCATCCTCGATCTTTCTAAACAATAACTCCGGTGCACGTAAACTATATCCAACGCTCAATAATTTTATTTTTCCTGCATTGCTCCAGTCTAATATCTTATCAGTCACTTTCATCAATCGCAATAATTTCTTTGCAGTAAATGGTAAGAATGGATTGATGAGTATAGTAAGATTTGCTGTTAACTGCAGGCAAATATGCAGACAGTTATCAATGAGCTTTTGGTTTTCCGGATTCTCAATAATGGTCTTCGCCAGGATCCAGGGTTCTTTTTTCTGCATGTACTGATTGCCTTTTCTCGCCAGATCGATCACTTCGAATAATGCTTCCCTGAATTTATATTCTTCCAGTAATCGTTCAACATTTACTGCAGAACGCTGAATGCTTTGGATCAGATCCTTATCATTTTCATCGATCAGTTCATTATGAAAGACCGGAACTTTACCACTGCATAATTTATGCATCAGTACAAAAGTCCTGTTCACAAAATTCCCGAAGATGCTTACCAACTCACTGTTATTTGCATCCTGAAAACCCTTCCATGTAAACTCACTGTCTTTTGTTTCAGGAGCGATCTGGGTCAAATAATAACGAAGCACGTCGGCCATGCTTTCGCCACCGTTGTCTTTTTTGATCCAGTCGTCAATATATTCATCCATCTCAATGCTCCATCCTCTGCTCGTACTCATTTTATCAGCTTCCAGATTCATGAACTCATTCGCAGGAACATTGGTTGGTAATATATCCCCATACAGTTTGAGCATCACCGGAAAAATGATGCAATGAAAAACAATATTATCCTTACCGATAAAATGAACAAGTTTGGTGTCTTTATCATTCCAGTAAGGTTTCCAGTCCTTATCATTATTCAATGCCCATTGTTTGGTGGCAGAGATATAACCGATAGGTGCATCAAACCATACATAAAGAACTTTTCCGTCCGCGCCCTTTACCGGAACCTTCACTCCCCAATCCAGATCCCTTGTTACAGCACGGGGCTGCAAACCCCCGTCGATCCAGCTTTTACACTGTCCAACCACCGTGCTTCTCCAGTCATCTTTATGTTCATTCAAGATCCATTCACGCAAAAAGTCCTCATGCTTATTCAGTGGCAAATACCAGTGTTTGGTTGATTTTTTGATGGGCACATTACCACTTAAAGTGGAAACGGGATTGATCAGTTCATCCGGACTCAAACTCTTTCCGCACCTTTCGCATTGATCGCCATAAGCACTATCGTATCCGCAATTGGGACAAGTGCCCTTGATGAACCGGTCGGCTAAAAAAGTATTGGTGGCTTCATCAAAATACTGTTCCGTTTCTTTTATCTCCAGATCACCATGATCATTCAGTACCGTAAAAAATTCCTGTGCGGTTTCATGATGCAAGGGAGAGGAAGTGCGGTGATAAATATCAAAACTGATACCCAGGTCTTTGAAATTCTGTTCAATGATAGGATGGTATTTATCGATGATGGCCTGTGCAGTTGTTCCTTCCTTCATTGCCTGAATAGGGATGGCGGTACCATGTTCATCGCTGCCGCAAACATATACTACATCGCGTTTTTGTGCACGGAGGTAACGCACATAAATATCAGCCGGAATATACGCGCCCGCCAAATGCCCGATATGTTTTAAACCATTGGCATAAGGGAGAGCAGAAGTGATCAAATATCTTTTAGGGGTCGTCATTTTTATTTACGAGCTTTTGTTCTACAATTAAACTTCGTTGCAACGCACAATTCAATAATTGAATATGCTGCAGCAGGAAAGCTGCGAAAGTACGAAAATGAAAGAGAAGCCGAATTTCAATCAGAAAGAGGGCGCTAATTATTATCCATTCGCGATAGCCATAGCTCTAGGTATTTTGAAATAAAATCAGATTGATGGCCGCTATGGTTCCCTTGTGTTTTCCAGCTGATTGATATTGACTAAACCCACATCACTCCCACATTACTCCCACAACATACCACAATATTGTGCTGAACTGTGGTATTACTGTAGGATTACTGTAAGGATGCTATAAAGTGATTAAGAAGCAGGTAACAATGAAATATACGGAACCGGGAATGAAGCTGTACTTATTCCGGGCAACCCTTTTTCAAATCCCTGTATCATCCAATAAGAATGGATTATAAATAACTGTTTAGTAATATTGCTGAATGATCACCATTCCACCATACCTTAAAAAGGGAGATACGATCGGTATTGTTTGCCCTTCGGGTTATATGCCTGCCGAAAATGCAGAAACCTGTATCAAAACACTGGAAACCTGGGGCTATAGAGTAAAAGTAGGAGATACGGTGGGAGCCCAGTTTCATTATTTCAGCGGAACGGATAAACAAAGGATTCAGGACCTGCAGAAGATGATGAACGACAGCAGCATCAAAGCCATACTGTGTGCACGCGGTGGTTATGGATTGAGCAGGATGATCGATCATATTGACTTTCAAAAATTCAAGAAGAGCCCGAAATGGATCATCGGATTTAGTGATGTGACCGTTTTACAGGCTCATATCTTTCAACATTTTCAAATAGCGACCCTGCATGCACCTATGGCAAATGCTTTTAGTGGGGATGGTTATCAGAATAAATATATCGCCTCCTTAAAAGATGCATTGAGTGGTGTTACAAGCAACTATGAATGTGCAGCACATGCATTGAATAAGACCGGACATGCAGAAGGCGATCTCATCGGTGGTAATTTATCCATCATTGCACATCTGATAGGAACACATTCAAGTTATAAAACAAGACATAAGATCTTATTTCTGGAAGATGTGGGAGAGTATCTCTACAATATCGACCGCATGCTGATCCAATTGGAAAGAGCCGAACTGTTCAAACATATCAAAGGCCTGATCATCGGTGGGTTTACGGAAATGAAGGATACCACGATACCTTTTGGTAAAGATGTGTACAGTATTATCAACGATCAGGTGAAAGGTTTAAAAATCCCTATTTGTTTTGGTTTTCCGGTAAGTCATGAAACAGAAAACCTGGCTTTAAAGATCGGTTTACAACATGAATTGATCGTTGCAAAAGACAGTGTGAAGTTGAAGGAAGTTTGGTAAGAATTTGTTCTGCGATATTATTCGCCTACTAAGTACAAATAACCCACTGATCATAAAACCTATTTCATGAAACCTCTTTATTTTTTCCTGCTTCTATTTTTACCTTTTATTGGTAAGGCACAACCGGGAACAGAAATTTATTTACTGGATATGATTGTTAAGAATAAACAGATCAAATTATCTCATCCTGTAAACATTACAAATCATAAAGGGTATGATAACCAACCTTGTTTTTTTGATGGAAAACCTCTGATCTTTTATACTTCAGGTGATAGTGGCAAAACAGACATCAAAACATATAATTACGAGACAGGTGTTACCAACAATTTCACTTTAACACCTGTAAATGAATATTCACCAACCCTTACTCCTGATAAAAAATATATTTCCTGTATCATTGGCGCCAAGCAGGACCTCGGTAAATATCCTCTGTCAGGAGGGGCTCCCATCATTCTGATCGATCATTTAAAAGTTGGTTACCATGTATGGATAGACGAGAGCAGATTAATGCTTTTTGTTTTAGATGATTCCGCAAATAATAGCCTGCATTATTATGATCTCAAAACAAAAGAAGATCAAATCATTGCTAAAAACCCGGGACGTTCATTACATAAGATCCCCGATGAGGATGCCATTAGCTTTGTTGAGAAGTCTGCAACAAAAGAATGGGTGATCAAGAAATTCAATTATAAGACAATGTCTGTCAGTACTATTATTAAAACCATTCCGGGACAAGAATATTTGGCATGGACCAAAGAAGGAAGCATTATAATGAGTGACGGCTTAAAACTGTTTTATTATGAACCCGCTGTAGGAAATGACTGGAAAGCGGTCATTTTTAATGATAAGGTTCCTGCCATGAAAGGAATGACCAGAATAGCGATGAATGCAGTAAACAATAAAATGACTATTGTAGTAAGTGAATAAATTAAAAAGGGTTGACAGACTTTCAAAGTTTGGCAACCCTAAATACTATTGAAAAGCCTTTTCTTTGCAGCATGAAATTATTCCTGATCCGCTATACAAAAATGCTCTTCATCTGGTTGCAGTTGCACCGTGTGTTTGGTTTTATGAACGGGGCTTTCGGTAACATGTATTACCTGACTAAATTCTCTAAATGGGCCTATCATAACAGGAAAGTGGCGTACAATGATTTTCCCAGCAAATGGGATTATATGAAACGCAATAATATGTATCAATGGGTGATCGATAAAGAAGGGTTGTCCTCCGAAACCATTAATTATATTGAGTTTGGTGTTGCCTGGGGAGACAGCTTCAAATGGTGGCTCAAACAGAATACAAATCCTGAAAGCAAATTTTACGGCTTCGACACATTTGACGGATTACCTGAAGACTGGGGGCCTTTTAAGAAAGGAAGTTTCAGCAGCAATCAGGAATTGCCGGATATCAATAATGATCCTAGAGGAAAATTCCTGAAAGGATTATTCCAGCAAACCGTACCCGGTTTTGTAAAAGAATTGGACAATAGCAAGCGCAATGTGATATTGATGGATGCTGATCTGTATTCAGCAACATTATATGCATTGACTTCTTTGGCGCCTTATTTAAAGAAAGGTGATATTATTTTCTTCGATGAGTTTGTAGTACCTACGCATGAGTTCAAGGCCTACTCTGATTTTATTCAGTCTTATTACATCAATCTGGAACTAATTGCAGCTGCCAACAATTATTATTTTGTGGCGTTTAAAGTTGCATAGAGAGTTTGACGCAAAGACGCAACGAAAACGCCAATGAAGACAGAATGTTCATTAGGAAAAGGATTATGCCCCTGTTGGTGTTTTCACCAACAGGAATTGCTAAACTGGATCTAATATTTATAGAAGCAAATTGATATGAGCAACATTCGACCCCATCGGGGTCGTACAAAACATCGATGCTTTATTACTATAAACATATGATCCCTTCGGGATCAAGGAGTAACCTGCCTCTTCCGAACACCAACAACGGCAGAGAAGAAGCCCCCCATTGCGTCTTAGCGTCGTTGCGAGAAACCTATAAATTCAAAAGGCTGTCCAGCTTATTTCTGAACAAAGGGAAAGCATTCAGGTTATTGTGTTCTCCTTTTTCTATAGTGATGAATTCATCTATGCCTTTCAATACCTCTTTTAACTGTGAACTGTTTTTATAAGGGATCATTCCGTCATTTGTTCCGTGAAATATAGTTACCGGTGCAACCACTTTTGTAAGAAATTCATTAGTAGGGATCTTAAAGCGGACCATTCTGTTTACAGGATACATCCATAAATATTGCTGAAAGATGGAAGGGATGTTTTGATAAGGTGTTTCCAATATCAGTCTTTTACAATCTCTGATACTGGCCAATTCGGCGGCAATACCCGTTCCCAAAGACTTACCGTAGATGATGATCTGCTCAGGTTTGTATTTTATTCTGGCTAATTGATAAACCTGTACCGCTTCTTCATAGAATATTTTCTCGTTTAAAATTCCCGTTGATTTGCCATAACCGGGATAATCCGGCATCCATATTTCGTAACCCTTACTCGTGAAATCTGCTGCATACTGTGCATAATGGTTGATATTTTCTTTATTGCCGTGAAAGTATAATACAATGCCTTTGGCAGGAGAGTCGGTTGAAGAAAATTGGATGATATTGAAATTGGTTTGTTCATCATAACGGATATTCTTTTCGGTGAATTTTGACCTGAAATGAAATTGATAATTTTCGGGCAATGCTTTTGGAAGAAATAAGATCTTTTCATACAGATAATAAAAAGCAATGCCGATACTGCAATACAGCAGTATGAAGAGCTTTAGCCAGCGGAACATTATTTTTTTTTTCATCTATCTATTTGAGCAAACTAAGTTTTAAGAATATCCCTGATAAAATTATGATACTCATGGAAAGAAGGAAGATTATTATGTCCGCCGCCATGAATGCGTATCAGTGTAATTTTATGCGGGCTGAGTTTTTGAAGCTTTTCGCTTTGTTTGATGGGTATCAGCCAGTCTTTGGTGCCATGCAGGATATAAGTATGGCAATTCACTTTGCGGATCCACTGATCGGTCCTTAATTTAAATCGTAAAGTGATGCGATGCGGTAAAAAAGGGGTGAATCTTTTAGCCACCTGGATAAAACTATAATAAGGAGAATCGAGGATCAGATAGCGAGGCCTGTTATCTGCAGCGATCTTGGCTGCAAAACCGCTGCCCATGCTTCTTCCGTAAACGAGTATATGGTGTTCGTCATATTTTTCTTTTAATCGTGTATAGACGAACTGCATGTCTTTCAGCATATCTTTTTCATTTCGCTTTCCGGTACTTTTACCAAAACCGCGGTAATCGACCAGCACTACATCGTATTGGTAGCGAAAGAAGTCGCGGGCATATTTGGCCCAGCCCTTGATGCTGCGTGAGTTTCCATGAAAATAGAGTATCAATCCTTGGGGCTCACTGCAATAGAAATGCAATCCGTTGATCCTTACGCCGGCTTCAACATCAAAGAACAATTCTTCAAAGGGAGCATCATATTTATATTCAAAGTCCTGTGCTAGTTTCTCAGGTTTGAAGATCAGTTTTTCCTGAATAAAATAGCCTAAAGCGATCACAGCGATATAGCCGATGACGATATACAATAAAGTCTCATTCAAGATGGCAAGGAATTTGTTCCAAGTTCTGTGATTTAATTGAACAATGCAATAGCAGAAATAAAATGTTAATTATTGCCTACAGGCATTGAATTAAAGGACTGTTTTTTTTCACAATTAATTTCAATCAATAAAGCTTTGCAAAGCTTACATTTGAACAGTAAAACAGCACAGCATGAAAAAGGTTATTTTTCTTTCCCTGGTACCGTTTCTCTGTATTTATCTTTCTTCTACGGCACAGCGAATTACTTATACTGAACCGGATAGAGACGATATCAGAACCCTTAATTATGATATTGTTGGTAAGATCAACGGGAATGTGCTGATCTATAAAAACTACCGGGAGGCAAACTTTATTTCCGTGTATGATGTTGATATGAAATTGACCGAGAAGACGAGACTGGGTTATCTGCCCGATAAATTGACCAATATAGAATTCATCAGTTATTCTGACTGTTTCCTGATGTTTTACGAATACCAGAAAAGAAGTACGGTATTTTGTATGGCTGCTAAATTAGACGGGAAAGGTAAATTGATGACCGATCCTGTTCAATTAGATTCAACTGAGATCAACTTTAATACAACAACAAAGATCTACTCTGTCATTCACAGTGATGATAAAAAGAAGATCATGATCTTTAAGATCAATACCAAACATGATAATCAGAATATACTAACTACTGTACTTACAGATCCGTCGCTTGCTTTGGTCCATAGAACAAGAGTGAATATACCCATGCCGGAACGAAATGATTTCTTAACGGAGTTTCAGTTGGACAATGATGGTGATCTGGCCTGTTTAAAAGCCTGGGGCACTTCACAAAACGATAATATTTCTAAGATAACCCTGCTTACGAAATCTGCTTTGGACGACGAAGTAAAAACAATAGATCCCAAATTATCGGGTTTCTATTTGGACGATATCAAACTGAAGGTTGATAATTTTAATAAACATTATCTGATCACTTCATTCTTCAGTAAACAAAAAAGAAGCAATGTGGATGGGCTTTATCTGTATTTATGGGATAAACAAAATGCGAAAGAAGTCTATAATACAACAGCTACATTTTCTGAAGAATTAAGAGCAGAAGCCCGTGGTGAGAATACGATCAAAATGGCATTCAATGATTTTTTCCTGAGGCATATCATTATGGAAAGCGATGGCGGGTTTGTTATTTCTTCAGAAGCGAATACATCTTCTACCAGGGGAACTGCTCCCATGAATCGCTGGGATTACATGTATGGAGGGTCTTATATGATGTCGCCCGGGTATTATGCTTACGGGTCTCCCTATTATTATCCCGGTTCAAGATACAATACAATGAATCAAACCCGATATTTTGCTGATAATATCGCCATATTCTCTTTTGATCCCAAAGGAAAGATCGAATGGAGTAATGTGATCCATAAATCGCAATATGATGATAATTCAGACAGTTTCATTGGATACGGATTGATCAATACCGGCGATCAGGTGCATTATCTGTTTAATGTGGAAGAAAAAAGGCAAATGGTATTTACGGATCAGACTATTTCGCCGGATGGACAATTGGCTCATAATGCAACCTTAAAAAATCTTGACAAAGGATACGAATTCATGCCGCGGCATGCCAAGCAAGTAGGAAGCAGAACAATTATTGTTCCCTGTCAATACAGGAATTATGTTTGCTTTGCAAAAGTCGAATTATAGTTAAATGCAATTTTGTCGGCACGATATTGGTTACGGCTTTATTCTAAAATAGCTGTATATGAAAAAACGTTTGGCCTGTTTCTTTTTAATATTAATAAGTGCCATTCATTCTTTTTCTCAAAAAGTCATTTATTCTCCTGTTGAGAAAACAGCATTTACCGGTTTTGAAACAGATGTGATCTGTAAAAAAAACAATAATATATTAGTTTATACCTCGTTTTATTATACACTACCCAATTCTTTCGCAAGGGGTACTGTTACCGATACCAATAATGGGATGAGTGATGATTTGACTAATCGAACTGTTACTAACGAAATAGAGATATTCAGCAATAATATGATGCTGATCAAGAAACAACCACTATCTCTTGCAGATAATATTTCAGCTGTTCACTTTTTAGTGTTTGATGATTATTTCAATATGTTCTATCAGTATCAAAAAGGGCATACCATTTATTGTATGGTGGCCAAGTTTGATATCCAGGCCAATTTGATAGGAAAACCTTTTCAGTTAGATGCAACAACAATAATGGATTATCGGTATCAAAATCAGATCTATTCAGTTTGCTACAGTGAGGACAAGAAATTTTATGTTGTATACAAAATTGATAATGATAAAAGTGATGTAGTTCTCATCAATCATCTTCACTATGATGCAAATTTTAATTTGATCAGAAACCTTGAAAGCAAAATACCTGTCCGTCATGGAAAGGATTTTTTACATGATTTTAATGTTGATAATGATGATAATTTTATTTTTTTACGAACTTCCGAATCGTATGATGATGAATATGCTGCACATGTATCCTTAATTACCCAGTCTGCGGAATCCGATACAGTACTTTTTAAAGGATTGATACCTGCTAATGTTTATATTGATCAGTTTCATTTAAAAGTTGATAATAAAAATAAAAAGTATGTGATCTCATCTATTTATTCTAGTAATCCCAAAGGTAATATGGAAGGATTTTATTCGGTTATTTGGGATTGGCATGCAGGACAGGCTTCCATAGTCACAAAAACCAAATTTGATGAAAAATTGCGAAGAGAAATAAAACCAAAAGGGAATATCAAAGACATCTTTAATGATTTTTATATACAGGATATACTTTTAAAGTCAGACGGTGGATTTGTGGCGGAGATTGGTGACTATTTTCATTTTCCTGTTAACCATTTAGAGGATCGGTGGAATTATTTGCAGTATTATACAATTCAGGCAGCACAAGACTACTTATTGAATGATCAATTTAACCGTGATTATTATTATCCATGGCGTCAATGGAGCACTTTAGCAAAGAATGCTTTTTCATATAATTCTGAAAAATTATTGGTAATGAACTTTGATGCTAACGGAAAAGCAATCTGGGCAAAGACCTTAAATACTCCTCAAACAGATAGATTCCGATATTCAATCGGCAGTAATACCGCTAAAATGGGTGATGCGATATATTTTTTTTATAATGCCACTATTAAGAATAAAACATTTATCACTGTTCAAAGTATTAATGATTTCGGAGAAATAAATGTGCAGAAAAATTTACGGGAAGACAAAATAATAGCAGGCGCTGATAACGATTATAGCATTTTTCCAAGATACGGAAGACAAGTAAGTGAAAAAGAAGTTGTGTTTCCATGTGTGGTAGGTCGTTATATTTGTTTTGCTAAAATCGAACTTTAATCATCAATTCTTGTGGTAACATTTTTTAGAGACAAATCAATTGTAGCACTCATTCTTTTAGTGATCCTTTGTTTGGCTGTACATATGCATTTTTTTGTAAGTACACCTCTGGTGGTGATCAGTGACGACGACGGATTACTTTCTGTACTGCTGCGTAGATATATTCAGCCATTACCCGGCACATTCATCTTTGTAATTTATTTTGTTTTTGTACTGGTTCAGGCGATCCGTTTAAACATGGTCTTGAATGAAATGAAAATGTTTCACCAGGCGGGTTTTACTACAGCCATGTCCTATGTGTTGCTGACGGCTTTCCTGCCCCAATGGTGTGCATTAACACCAGCGCTGATCGCCAATTCATTGGTTGTACTGATCTTTATTCAGCTTAGTAAACTTTATAATCATCCTGCACCTAAAACACTTTTATTTAATACCGGACTGATCGTAGGGCTAACCATCCTGAGTTATCATCCAACTGCTTTATTGATCTTAGTGGTCTTGTTTGCTTTAGCAGTGGTGAGGCCTTTCAGAATCACAGAATGGTTTGTATTGATGATCGGAATCATTACGCCTTATTACTTTTTGATATCAGGCTTGTTTCTCACTAATAATATGAGTGAATTGTTTCATTTTATTCCTGATATTCAATTCATGCTTCCGGTGCAGCAGGCAGATATCTGGCTGTTGATCGATCTCTCAGCCATGGCAGTTTTATTATTGATCGGGTTTATTTACTGGGTACCTGCAACGAACAGAATGGTGATCCAGTTAAGAAAAAATTGGTCAGTGATGCTGGTCATGTTGCTGATCTTAATGCCTGTTCCATTCGTGTTTAAAAATGCAGGGATCGAATCAGGTATTTTATTTACAGTTCCATTGGTTTCCTTTATTTCCAATGCATTTTTGAATCCTAAACGTTTATGGCTGCCCAATTTGCTGTTCTGGATCGCAGTCGCCATTGTTATCCACAATAACTGGCTGCTTATCAAGATTTAACTATCCATTTATTTTGGGATATTATCTTTACAACTAAACTTTTACTATGAAATTCGGCGTAGTTGTTTTTCCCGGTTCTAATTGCGATAGGGACATGCAGGATGCTTTACAAAAGGATCTTGGAAAGGAAGTGATCATGCTATGGCATAAGGATAAAGATCTGAGTATGTTTACATCAGACGATTGTATCATATTGCCAGGAGGTTTCTCTTACGGTGATTATCTGCGTTGTGGTGCTATTGCCCGTTTCAGCCCGATGATGCAAAGTGTGATCGAATTTGCCAATAAAGGCGGTAAAGTATTGGGCGTTTGTAACGGGTTTCAAATTCTATGTGAAAGTCATTTATTACCCGGTGTGCTGCTGTCAAACGGGCAACAACAATTTGCCTGTAAGAATGTTTTCATTAAGACAGAAAATGGAGAACCCTTAAAAATTCCAATTGCGCACGGTGATGGAAGGTACTACGCAGATGAAAAATTATTGGATGAATTAGAAGCAAATGGCCAGGTGATTTTTCGCTACTGTGATGAGAATGGATCTGTGAGTGCAGAAAATAATCCCAATGGAACTGTAAGGAATATTGCTGGTATCCGTAATAGTAAGGGAAATGTTTTTGGAATGATGCCGCATCCTGAAAGGGCCACTTCAACAGCATTAAATAATATTGACGGGAAAAAAGTATTCGAAATCTTAGGATTGAATTAGGGAAGCTTCGAGTTGTGAGCTATTAACTATGAGCTTTTGCTCGTAGCTCGCTGCTAAAAGCTCATAGCTAATATAAAATACAAATAAATTATGAAGAAGACATTACTTGCTTTGATGATTGTGATGAGTGTTATAAATGTTTATGCCCAACCTAAAAATCCGGTGAACTGGAAATTCGAAAGCAAAAAGAAATCAGATGGGGTATATGAATTAATAGCAACAGCCACCGTTGAAAAACCCTGGCATATCTATTCTCAGTTCACAGGTAAAGGACCTGTACCCACTAAATTCATTTTCAAAGCAAATCCTTTGGTGACAATGGACGGAAAGATCGCAGAGATCGGGAAATTAGAAAAAGTGAATGATCCTAACTTCAAATCAGAGGTCATGTTTTTTTCGAATAGTGTTCAGTTTGTTCAAACCGCCAAGTTGAAAGCAAAAGTCACTACAAGTGTTTCAGGCACTGTAGAATACATGGTTTGTAACGACGAAGAATGTTTGCCGCCGGTAAAAAGGGCATTCGAGATCAAGTTGCAATAAATATATTAATAAGAGCTATGAGCTTATTGCTGCGAGCTGTGAGCAAAAGCTCGCGACTCATAGCTCGCAGCTTCTTCCTTTAATAAATCAGCACAGACATGCGGAAAGTTTTCATCAGTTTTATCTTTATTTTTTTTAGTGCGGTAATTGTATTTGCACAAACAGATAGCCTGGTGAGTTTCTCTGTTCAATCCAAAAAAATAAAGGATGGCTTGTACGAATTAAAAGCTGTAGGCAAAATAAAAGAGGGCTGGCATTTGTATGGTAATAATCCTTCTGTAAAAGAACTGGAAACGATAAAATTTTCTTTTGAATACGAAAATGCCGAATTGGTCAATGCCCCTGTTTTCGATCATCCTGCTGAAATGATCAATGATGCTATTTTTAAAAAAGTAAATGTTTTTAGAGATTCGGTTACCGTAACACAGCAAGTGAAAATAAAAGGGATAGTTCCTGCTAATCTTAAAGGTGCGATCAATGCATCATTAGGAAAGGATACAGAATTCGAGCCATCTGAACAACCGTTTGCTGTAAACTTAGAAGGGGGGCTTGTAGTTTCAGTAGATGCACAGAAGCTTAAATCATCTTCAGTTGATCTGGACCATCCGGTAAATGATTGCGGAGCAAAAAGCAATTCAAGCAGCAGTGGTTTTTTGTCTATTTTCTTTATTGGATTTTTAGGTGGATTGATCGCATTGCTTACACCATGTGTGTTTCCAATGATACCCGTTACCGTTTCTTTTTTCACGAAACGTTCACCTGATCATAAACAAGCCATCAGGAACGGGGTGCTATATGGCTTTTTTATTTTTCTGATCTATGTGTTGGCAAGTGTTCCGTTTCATATTCTGGGTAATGTACAGCCTGAAGTATTCAATAATATCTCAACAAGCTCAACGCTGAACATTATTTTCTTTGTCATCTTCATTGTATTCGCCATCTCTTTTTTCGGGTTCTTTGAGATCAGTTTGCCCAGCGGTATCGCAAATAGTGCGGATTCTAAAAGTGGCTTGACAAGCGTAGGCGGTATCTTCTTTATGGCATTAACACTGGCCATCGTTTCATTTTCCTGCACCGGCCCGATATTAGGTTCTTTATTAGTAGGTTCATTAAGCGGAGGTGCTTGGCAACTGACAAGCGGATTAGCTGGATTTGGTTTAGCACTGGCATTGCCTTTTGCATTGTTTGCCATTTTTCCAAATTGGCTGCACTCTTTACCAAAATCAGGAGGTTGGTTAGACACAGTAAAAAAAGTATTAGCGTTCGTTGAACTGGCATTGGCATTTAAATTTTTGTCAAATGCGGATCTGGTCATGCACTGGGGATTGATCAAAAGGGAAACCTTTTTTGCAATATGGATATTGATCGGCACAGGATTGACCTTATATCTCTTCGGTATTCTACGGTTGCCCCATGATTATAAAGGCATGAAAATTACCAATGCAAGAAAGTTCGTCGGGGCACTTGCATTAATATTTACGTTGTACTTAATTCCGGGCGTTACTTCAACCAAGTATGCGAATTTGCAATTACTGAGCGGATTTCCACCGCCCATGCATTACAGCATTTATGGAAAAGAAAATATTCTTGAAAAAGGATTGGAAGCTGATGTGATCAATGATTTTGATAAAGCTTTGCAATTGGCAAAAAAAGAAAATAAACCCTTACTGATCGATTTTACAGGATGGGCCTGTGTGAATTGCAGAAAGATGGAAGAAAATGTATGGACACAACCCGAGATCTATCAATACATTCGGAAGAATTTTATTCTTGTTTCATTGTATGTAGATGATAAAGAGAAATTGCCGATAGAACAAAGATTCTCCTATACGACCAAGGATGGCAACAAAAAAGAGATCATCAGCATCGGTGATAAATGGGCTACATTTCAGGCAGAAAATTTTAATCAGGTTACTCAACCATTGTACGTTATTTTAAATACGAAACAACAGCTCATGAATAACCCTATTGGCTATACACCTGATGTAAATGAATATAAAGTATGGTTAGTTTGCGGTAAAGAAGCATTTGAAAAAAAATAAAAGACCCTGTTTTACAACAGGATCTTTCAGTTTAAAGTATAAGCAAGCAATCGTCATAACGCAATTTGATTTTCGATCATCATTTTCCTCAGATTAATTAATCCGTAGCGCATTCTTCCCAATGCTGTATTGATACTGGTGTTTGTGATGGTAGCAATTTCTTTAAAACTCATGTCTGCATAATGCCTGAGAACGATCACCTCTCTTTGTTCTTCGGGTAATTGTTCCAGCATGGAACGGATCTTATCATGACTTTGTCCCTGCACTAATTTGTTATCGGCACTTTCACCACTTACATTGATGACTTCAAAAATATCTTTATCATCTCCACTGTAAATTATTTTGGTTCGTTTTACTTTTCGGAAATGATCAACACATAAATTATGAGAGATGCGTAGGGCCCATTGCAGAAATTTTCCTTCCTCATTATAACGGTTACCTCTTAAAGTGTCGATCACTTTAATGAATACTTCCTGAAAAAGGTCTTCCGCTAAATATTTATCCTTTACTAAAAAGAATATAGAAGAGAAAATCTTCTCTTTGTACCGGTTAATTAAAGTTTCAAGAGCCTGTTGATTGCCCTCCTGAAACGAACGGATTAAATCCGTATCCAACGCCTGTTGTAGCGGTTCCATAGTGGTAAGGTTTTTTGAAAAAATCTTCAAAAATGATAGGATAATTGGATAGGGAAAATCGAAATAATGCGCAGGTAAAGATTTACCGATGCAATTAGTTCCAATTCTCGTGTTGAAAGTAACTTTGTTTTTACAGGGAACAAATTTTTAACGTGTGTTGTTGAAAAGTATTTACGATCTTCAACAATATCCACATTTCAAAAAATCATGCTGAACATAAGCGCTGATTTTCTGTTTATTTGCTTAGTCTATGGTAACGAAAGAAAAGAGAGATAAGAAAAACAAACTGCATGCTTCCGATAGTATTATTGTGAAGGGTGCCAGAACACATAATCTAAAAAATGTTACTGTTGAATTTCCCCGAAATAAATTGATCGTCGTAACCGGAGTTAGCGGCAGCGGGAAATCTTCATTGACCATTGATACTTTGTTTGCCGAAGGGCAACGCCGCTATGCAGAAAGCCTTAGCGCTTACGCCCGCCAATTTATGGCGCGGATGGTAAAGCCTGATGTGGATTATATAAAAGGCTTATGCCCGGCAATCGCCATCGAACAGAAAGTTATCACAAGAACACCGCGCAGTACCGTTGGCAGCATGACAGAGATTTATGATTATCTACGTTTGCTGTTTGCCCGGGCAGGCAAAACTATTTCACCTGTCAGCGGGAGAGAAGTGAAGAAAGATGATGTGAATGATGTGGTGATGACCGTACAGAAAATGCCCAAAGGAACAAAGGTTGTTATCCTGGTTCCGTTTAAACAACACGCTAAAAGAGACATAAAAGAAGAGTTGAATATTTTAATGCAGAAAGGATTCAGCAGGATAGCCTCCCCGAACCCCTCTAAGGGAGGGGCTTTAGAACCCTACAGAATTGAAGAGCTTCTTGAAATGAGTGATGTTGATTTAAAAAGGAAATTTAAAAATAGCAGCGTTCAAACCCCCCTTTCAGGGGGTGGGGGGGCTTCTTTCGTTTTGATCGATCGCATCATCACGAAAGATTTTGAAGAAGATGACCTACATCGTTTAAGTGATTCAGTTGGTACGGCATTTTATGAGGGTGAAGGAGAAATGTATGTGGAAGTGGATGCTGAGAAATTGATCCACTTCAGCAATAAATTCGAATTGGATGGCATTCAGTTCGAAGAACCTGTCCCTAATTTATTTTCTTTCAATAATCCTTATGGGGCTTGCCCCACATGCGAAGGATTTAGTCTGGTATTAGGGATCGATGCTGACCTGGTTATCCCCGACAGAAGATTAACAGTGTATGAAGGTGCCGTTGCACCCTGGAAGGGAGAGAAGTTAAGTGCGTGGAAAGATCAGTTCATAAAAAATGCAAAAGGGTTTCCCGTTCACCGACCCATCGCCGATCTTACGAATGAAGAGTATCAACAATTATGGAAAGGTGTCGGTAATGCTCAAGGTATTGATGACTTTTTCAAAGAGGTAGAACAGAATTTATATAAAGTGCAGTACCGTGTTCTCTTAAGCCGTTATCGCGGAAGAACGATCTGCCATGATTGTAACGGGTATCGATTGCGAAAGGAAGCATTGTATATTAAAGTTGGAGAAAAGCATATTGGTCAGTTATGTGAAATGCAGGTAAAAGAACTGCAAGTATGGTTTGATAATTTGCAACTAAGTGAGCACGATAAACAAATAGGAAAAAGAATATTAATTGAAATACATCAACGCATACAAACATTGATCGATGTTGGTTTAGGCTACCTTACATTAAACCGCTTGGCTAATTCATTAAGCGGCGGCGAGAGTCAGCGCATACAATTGACCAGAAGTCTGGGAAGTAATTTAACCAACTCTTTATATATTTTGGATGAACCATCCATTGGCCTGCATTCAAGGGATACTAAAAGATTGATCGCAGTATTAAAAAATCTACGCGATCTGGGAAATACCGTTGTTGTTGTTGAGCATGATGAGATGATGATGCGTGAGGCAGACTATATCATTGACATGGGGCCACTTGCATCTCATTTAGGTGGTGAAGTAGTTGCTGTTGGTGATTATGAGGAATTAATTGCGAATCCTGAAAGTTTAACGGGGAGATATTTAAAAGGTGAATTGCAAATTGAAATTCCGAAAACGATTCGCAAATGGAATAGAAGTATCACTATTGAAGGGGCAAGACAAAACAACTTACAAAATATCAATGTGCAATTTCCATTGAATGTGTTATGTGTAGTGAGCGGTGTTAGCGGAAGCGGGAAAACAACTTTGGTAAAACAGATATTATACCCCGCACTACAAAAAATAAAAGGTGAGTTTGCCGAGAAGGTTGGATTTCATAAAGCTATCACCGGTGATATAGATCATATTTCTCAAATTGAAATGATAGATCAGAATCCGATCGGTAAATCATCGCGCAGTAATCCCATCACTTATATAAAAGCTTATGATGAGATCAGGGATCTCTATGCAAAGCAACCTTTATCAAAATTGCGGGGCTTTCAACCCAAGCATTTTTCTTTTAATGTAGATGGAGGAAGATGTGATGCCTGTAAAGGGGAGGGGGAGCAGGTGGTTGAAATGCAGTTTCTGGCCGATGTACATTTGACCTGTGAGGTTTGTGGTGGAAAAAGATTTAAAGAAGAAGTGCTGGAAGTGCAATATAAGAACAGGTCAATCTTTGATGTTTTGGAGATGAGCGTTGATGAAGCGATCGATTTTTTTGAAGATGAAAAAAATATCAGTAATGCCATCAGACCTTTGCAAAGTGTTGGCTTGGGGTACATTAAATTAGGGCAATCTTCCGATACACTTTCGGGTGGTGAAGCACAACGCGTAAAACTGGCAAGTTTTCTGGGTAAAGGGAAGGGGCATGGACATATTTTGTTCATTTTTGATGAACCTACTACGGGACTGCATTTTCATGATATCAAAAAGCTGCTTTCTTCTTTCAATGCTTTGATTGAACAGGGTCATTCTTTGATCGTAATAGAACATAATACAGATATTATCAAATCGGCAGATTGGGTAATTGATCTGGGACCGGAAGCGGGGGATGCCGGTGGGAATCTGGTATTTTCCGGAACAGCCAAGGATTTAAAAAAGTCAAAAGCAAGCTTTACGGGTCAATATTTATAGTTTTTACCACTTAAAATAGTGCTGAAAGCCTTATTAGCAGGGCTAAATGCTGTTATTTTCCACAAAAGCGATATTTTTTTGCACTAATTTTTCATATTTCGGTTGCATTCTAATATCTTTGCAGCCCCAAAAATTGTATGTCTAAACAACCGCTGATTAAACAAGATGGTACTATTCTGGAAGCGCTAAGTAACGCTATGTTCAGAGTGAAGTTGGAAAACGGCCACGAAATATTGGCGACCATCTCAGGTAAAATGAGGATGCACTATATCCGAATTTTACCGGGTGATAAAGTAGGAGTAGAGATGAGTCCATACGATTTGAGCAGGGGAAGGATCATTTTCAGATACAAATAAATTACGCTGAACGCCGAAAGCCGAAAGCAAAACGCGATAAAAAATAAACTCATGAAAGTTAGAGCTGCAATTAAGAAGCGTAGTGTTGACTGTAAGATTGTGAAGAGAAAGGGAAAGCTTTATGTAATTAACAAGAAGAATCCTCGCTTTAAACAACGCCAGGGTTAATAAACATTTGTAAAAAATTAAAATTTAAATATGGCTCGTATTGCCGGTATTGACATACCAAAGAATAAAAGAGGTGAAATTGGTCTTACCTATATTTATGGTATTGGACGTTCAACTGCTCAATATATATTGACTAAAGCTGGTGTTGACTTTGATAAAAAAGTGAACCAGTGGAATGATGATGAGCAAGGAGCTATCCGTAATATCATTTCTAGTGAGTTCAAGGTAGAAGGTCAGTTACGTAGTGAAGTGCAAATGAGCATCAAACGTTTATTGGATATAGCATGTTATCGTGGTCTTCGTCATCGTAAAGGATTGCCTGTTCGCGGACAACGTACCAAGACAAACAGCCGTACCAGAAAAGGAAAACGTAAGACAGTTGCCGGCAAGAAGAAGGCACCTAAGAAATAAAAAAATAAGCCCTGAGCTCTTAGCAAATTGCTACGAGCTTTTGGTTTTTTATAAAGCTGCCGGATAATTCCGCAAAGCGGAAAAGGAGGAGCTCAGATTTTAAAGAAAGATTACCTCAAAAAAGTATTATGGCTAAAACAGCAAAAGCACAGAACAGCGCAAAAACCGCTGCCAAAAAAAGAGTAGTAAAAGTTGATGCAGCAGGTGATGTTCGTATCAATGCTACTTTCAACAACATTATCGTTGCATTTACAAACAAACAGGGTCAAGTGATCAGTTGGTCTTCTGCAGGTAAAATGGGATTCAGAGGTTCTAAAAAGAACACCCCATATGCTGCACAGATGGCTGCTGCCGATGCTGCAAAAGTGGCTGTGGATGCAGGGTTGAAAAGAGTTGATGTTTATGTAAAAGGACCGGGTGCAGGAAGAGAAGGTGCCATCCGCTCTATTGCACAAAACGGAATTGAAGTAACATCCATTAAAGATGTAACTCCTTTACCGCATAATGGTTGCCGTCCTCCAAAAAAGAGAAGAGTATAACCTTGGATCTTGACCTAGTCAATATTCATTATTTATAAAGGGTGTGTCCTCGATTTTAGATTTTTAATGAGAATACATCGTCACCAAAAAATCAAAAGAAAAAAATTATGGCACGTTACACAGGTCCAAAGACCAAAATTTGTAGAAAATTCGGAGAGCCCATTTTAGGTAATGGCAAATGGTTAGACAAAAACAGTATGCCTCCGGGTCAACATGGTGCAGCAAAAAAACGTAAAACTCTTGGTGAGTATGCTGTACAGTTGAAAGAAAAACAAAAAGCAAAATACACTTACGGTGTTTTAGAACGGCAGTTCCGCAAGACCTTTGAAGAAGCATCACGTATCAAAGGTGTTACCGGTGAAAATCTTATTAAATTATTAGAGGCCCGTTTGGATAATTCAGTTTATCGTTTGGGTTTGGCTGCTTCACGTCCTGAAGCCAGACAATTAGTAGCTCATAAGCATATCACTGTGAACGGAGAAACAATGAACGTTCCTTCTTACACTTGCAGACCGGGTGATGTGATCGCTTACAAACCAAAGAGTGAACATAATTCTTCTATCACAAGTAAATCTCGTGGTAAGAATCCTAAATTCAGCTGGTTGGATTGGAATGAAACTGAAAAGAAAGGAACTTTCATCACTTTCCCTGAAAGAGAAAGTGTTCCTGAAAACATCAAGGAACAATTGATCGTAGAGTTGTATTCTAAATAATGCTGAATAGCATTGTTGACGTACAAGAGTGCGACGCAACAGAAGCATAAAAGCTGCACTGCAGCCGGTTCTCATAAAATAAATTACTTTGAGCCTCATGTGGGTTTAGAGATCAAAAATAAAAACCAAGTTTTAATATGGCCATATTAAACTTTCAGAAACCAGACAAAATCGTTTTACAGAAAGCAACAGATTTTGAAGGACAATTTGAATTCCGTCCGCTTGAACCCGGTTACGGATTAACTATCGGTAATGCTTTAAGAAGAGTATTATTGAACAGTTTGGAAGGATATGCAATTACAGGCATTAAGATTGAAGGAGTTGATCATGAATTTGCTACCATTAAAGGTATCACTGAAGATGTAACAGAGATCATTCTTAATCTGAAACAAGTTCGTTTCAAGAAACATGTTGATCATGATATTGCCAGCGAAAAAATTGTTTTATCTGTAAAGGGCCGCACAGAATTTAATGCAGGCCAAATCAGTGAAGTATCACAGAGTTTTCAGGTAATGAACCCTGAATTGGTGATCTGCACATTAGATCCATCTTCTAAATTGGAAATCGAATTAACTATTGCCAAAGGCCGTGGTTATGTTCCAGCTGAAGAAAATAAATTGAAAGATGCTCCATTCGGGTTTATTTCAATTGATTCTATTCATACACCAATCAAGAATGTAAAATATTCAATCGAGAACTATCGTGTAGAACAAAGAACTGACTATGAAAAGTTGATCCTTGATGTAGCTACTGATGGAACCATTCATCCTGAAGATGCTGTTAAGCAGGCTTCACGTATTTTGATCCAGCATTTGATGATCATTACTGATGAGAATATCACTTTCGATAATAAAGAAGACAAGAAAGAAGATGTTGTTGATGAACAAGTATTGCAATTACGCAAAGTGTTGAAAACACCATTGGAAGACCTGGATCTTTCAGTTCGTGCATTCAATTGCCTGAAAGCAGCTAAGATCAACAGCTTGAGCGAATTGGTTCAATACGAACAGGAAGACCTGATGAAGTTCAGAAACTTCGGACAGAAATCACTTTCAGAAATTGAACAAGTATTGACTGAAAGAGGGTTGAGTTTTGGAATGGACCTTCAGAAATTAGGATTGGATAATTTAGACAATTAAGCCGAAAGCATATTGCCCAAGCTATTACTCACATCTTGTAATTCCTGACACGGTACAAGATATATAAAACTAGAAGTCATGCGTCACGGAGACAAAATCAACAACTTGGGTCGTAAGAAAGCCCATAGAGAAGCGTTACTGAGCAATTTAGCCAGTCAATTGATCGTTCACAAAAGAATCGTAACAACATTAGCAAAAGCCAAAGCTTTGCGTACATATGTTGAGCCTTTATTGACTAAAACCAAAAAAGGAGAAACCAAAGAACAGATCAGTCATCAGCATAGAGTAATCTTTAGTTATTTACAAGATAAAGAAGCTACAAAGGAATTATTCACTGTTGTTGGTCCTAAGATCGCTTCTCGTCCAGGTGGATATACCAGAATCATCAAATTGGGAATTCGTCCGGGTGATAACGCTGAAAAAGCGATGATCGAATTAGTTGACTTCAATGAGATTTACGGTAAAACTGCTGCAACACCTGCAGATGCTGCTAAGAAAACTCGTCGTGGTCGTGCTAAGAAGGTTGAAACTGCTGAAGCTGCAGTTGAAGAAGCAACAATTGTAACTGAAGAAAAAACAGCAGAATAAATTAAATGTTGAAAAGTTTATTATACAAAGGCAAGACTTATGGTCTTGCCTTTTTTACTTTGCACCATAAAACAGATTAATCTATAATGGCCCACACATCACAACCCGCGATTTTATTATTAGCAGACGGACACGTTTTTTACGGACAGGCTTTCGGAAAGATTGGTACTACTACAGGCGAATTATGCTTCAATACAGGCATGACCGGCTATCAGGAAGTATTTACTGACCCCAGTTATACCGGTCAAGTGTTGATCATGAATAATGTTCATATCGGTAATTACGGTGTGAAGGATGCAGATGTGGAGAGCGATACCGTAAAGATCCGCGGATTGATTGCAAGAAATCTGGAAGAGCAATTCAGCCGTTTTCAGGCGATTGGTTCATTGAGTGACTATTTGATAGCCAACAATATTGTTGCTATTGAAGACATTGACACAAGAGCGTTGGTAACACATGTACGTACAATGGGAGCTATGAATTGTATCATATCTTCAGAAATAACAGATATTGATAAACTGAAAGAGGAATTAGCAAAATGCCCCGATATGGATGGATTAGATCTTGCAAGCGGGGTAAGTACAAAGACAGAATATGAATTGGGGGATATTCATTCAACATTGAAAGTTGCAGTGCTGGATTTCGGTATCAAGAAAAATATTTTGAATTGTTTAGTAGAACGAGGTGCCCATGTTAGAGTGTATCCTGCAAACACAAGCCTTAGTAGATTGAAAGAATTTAATCCGAGTGGTTATTTTATTTCAAATGGCCCGGGCGATCCTGCGGCATTACCTTTTGCCATATCTACCATCAAAGGGATTTTAGCAGAAAATAAGCCCTTATTTGGCATTTGCCTGGGGCATCAGTTGCTGGCATTGGCAAATGATATTCCTACGTTTAAAATGCATCATGGACACAGGGGTTTGAATCATCCTGTAAAGAATATCATCAGCGGATTGTGTGAAATAACCACTCAGAATCACGGCTTTGGAGTTGATCCGGAAGCTGTGCATAATAACCCGAATGTTGAAATAACGCATTTGAATTTGAATGATGATAGTATTGAGGGTATCCGCATAAAAAATAAGCCTGCATTCAGTGTGCAGTATCATCCTGAAGCTACACCCGGACCACACGACAGCAGATATTTGTTCGATAATTTTGTAACGATGATGAATAACTAATTTGATTACCCTTTATAATTTATAATAAAAAGGTCCTGAGTTCTTAAGAACTCAGGACCTTTTTATTAAGTAAGATATTGGATAAAAAAACGGGGGTATTCGGCGTTATTTGCTTGGTTTGACAAATTTCGATCCCCATTTTGTTTGCATATATTGGTAATACTCATCAATATTATGGCTGTTGTACAAAAAATAGGCAAAATGATAATCAAAGATCCAGTTCAATTCAATAATTAGCTTTTTCATGAGGGTTGTTTTAGTTTCATTTCTAATTGCGCACAAGGTAAATGAGCTAAAAGATCTATTTTGTAGGTATGGTTGCAGATAAATTGTAACAGTAATCACTACAAATAAACGTTTCTGAACCCGTAAATAGTGTTTAAGTCGAGAAATATCAGGAACATAAATATGTTTAACACAGATTCACAGAAAGAACTGATAGTCCTTTTGTCCCAATGAGAAATGAAGTCGAAATAATTCAAGCTATACAAACGAAAAAATTATATCAGGAAAATTCATAAAAATTCGTGTAATTCGTGTTATGAAAATCGCCATCATCAATGGGCCAAATCTAAATTTACTAGGTAAACGCGAGCCGGATGTGTATGGTAATCAGTCATTTGAAGATTACTTTGCTCATTTGCAATCCTTATTCCCTGCCATAACTTTTACTTATTTTCAAAGTAATGTAGAAGGGGAGTTAATTAATGAATTGCAGCGTGTAGGTTTTGATTTTGAAGGCATTGTTTTAAATCCTGGCGGTTATACGCATACTTCTGTTGCGATAGGTGATGCCATTGCTGCAATTAAGACCCCTGTTCTGGAAGTACATATTTCCAATGTTCATGCAAGAGAAGATTTCAGAAAAATATCTCATATTTCTGCAAAAGCAGCGGGAAGTATCATTGGCCTCGGCCTAAAGGGTTACGAACTTGCTGTGCAGTGGTTATTAGAAAGAAAATAAAAACACTTCACTATTTGGTGTGAACCTGATGTTATGCAAATAAATTACAAACACCGTTTATTCTATTTGCTATTCTTCACTATTGCTTTCAAATTAATTATTGCCGGATTGATCGAATTGGGCAATGATGAAGTGTATTATTACACTTATGCTTTGCTACCCGATTGGAATCATTTTGATCATCCGCCAATGGTGGGAATATTGATTCGGTTAACTACTCTTAATTTAAATTGGCTGAGTGATGTATCGATGCGTTTAGGCGCAATTTTCGGCTGTGCAGTTTCTACTTATTTTATTTATCAAACAGGAAAAATAAGCAGTACAGAAAAGACCGGTTGGTATGCTGCATTGATCTATAATTTTTCTGTTTATACCGGAATTATTGCAGGATTATTTATTTTACCCGATTCTCCGCAGATGCTGTTTTGGACAGCTTCTTTGTATTTGATGTGCCGTATTATCTTTTTGAAAGAAGATAAGAAATTGGGGATTTGGATTTTATTAGGATTGATGATTGGGTTAGCTGCAATGAGTAAAGTGCATGGATTGTATTTGTGGATTGGCTTTGGGTTATTTATTCTAATTAAAAAGATTAAATGGTTATTGAACTGGCAATTGTATGCCGGAATCATTATTTCTGTTTTAAGCGTACTTCCCATTTTATATTGGAACATTCAAAACAATTTCATCACCTATAAATTTCATTCGGAAAGAGTCACCCATCATGAGATTCAAATTGACTCTTTCTTTCGCGAAATAGTAGGGGAGTTTGCATATCAAAACCCGGTGATCTTTATTTTGATCATTGCTGCGATCATTTATTTTATCCGTAAAAGGACTTTACTTTCATCGCTCAACCGTATTTGGCTATTATGCATGAGTGTGCCGATGATCTTTTTATTCTGGGGTATATCCTTATTGAATCCAACCTTACCGCATTGGAGCGGCCCGGCTTACATTCCTTTGTTCTTTTTAGCCGCCCAATATTTGGAAGAAAGATCATTGAGAGTTGGGTTGCCGGTTTTTATTAAAGTTGCTGCATCTTTTTTGTTGATTATTTTAATTACAGCAACGGCTATCATTCGTTTATCGCCTGTAAACTTTGGTAGCCAGAATATGGAGAACTATGGAGAATATTGTCCAACTTTAGACCTTACCGGATGGAAGGATTTTAGTAATGTATTTGAAAAGTTAACGAAAATAGATGTTCAAAATCATACCATGAAAGCCAATTCACCTATCATCATCAATAAATGGTTTCCGGGCGGACATCTTGAATATTATACTGCAAGAACTGCAGGATTGGAGGTCATCGGTATTGGCAACCTCAGTGACCTGCACAAATTTGCTTGGCAAAATAAAATAAATAGGAAACTACAACTAGGTGATGATGCTTATTGTATCGTTCCTTCAAATATGCCATCAGATCCAAACAATCTATACAAAGACTATTTCTCTAAAATTAATCAACCTGTGATTATTGATCAGATCAGGAATAAGGGTGTTGTAAGAAAATTTTACGTATATCGCTTAATGAACTGCAAAAAAATACCCGATACTGTTTTGCCTTAATCGCCATCTGTCTTTGGCGTACTGTTAGCAGGTGTGTTGATCCTTATCTCCTCTTTTTTATTTCCGAATATTTTTTCGAAATCCCTTGAATAGGACAGACCAATACCTGTTCTTTTTTGTTTTCCCAAAGCAGAACCATTAACGTCTAAGCTGTTTTTACTGAAAATAATGGCACGCAATTTTTTGTCTTTCGTGATATAATATGCGACATTTAAATCAGGCAGCCATTGGAAATTTCCACTTTGAGCTGCGGCATTCAGGCCAAAGTCGAAATCACCACCAAAACTTATTGCCACTTTATCGTTGAAGAAGCTATAGCTTAATTTCACATTTACACGACTCCTGTCTAAATCATTATTCCCGCTTGCCGGAACTCCCTGACTTTGTGAAAATAAGCTGCTACTGCTATACACTGAAGTGCCTACATCAAAATGCAAACTTTTATCGTGTGTAAGATTGAAAAGGAGATTGGATAAGGATTTATTCAATTGATTTGTGATCATTTGTGAAACTGTGTTTACACCTAATTCTTTGGCATTGATTGTGCCGGCACCATTATTCTGTCCGTAAGGGGCAAACATATTGAAAACAATAAGGTAGGTTACCTGCTTCAACATTTCGTTATCATCGTTTTCGATTTTATTTACAAACTCAGCAAATACAGGATCTGATTTCATAGGACTGCCTTGAGGGAAATCCAGTTTAAAATGAATCGTAGGCTTGCTAAGTTTGTCGGTAAGTGATGCAATGACATATACTGGTCCACGATATACTTTACTGGCGCTATTGATTCCTAAAGACTGCGTGTTAATCAAATCATTGATGCTTACATTATCTGCAGTGTATTGTGCATCAATTTTAATGTCTGCATTCATAGGGTCTCCCGTCCATTCAATATAATTGCCTGATTCTGGCTTTAAAATGAATGGCTTTCGGATGAATGACTGAAAGCTAAAATCATATTTGCCCTTGTCGATCGTATACCTGCCTCTGATCGTTAAAGGATCAGTGGTGCCGACTCTTATTCTTAGTCTGCCATCACCTGTTGCCTTGATCACATCACCACTTAATGGATCTAATACTACATCGATCTCTACTTTTTTGTTTGCAGTAACATCGAGGTCAACCAACAGATCAAAATTACTTTTGGATTCTTCGGCTTCTATTTCCGTTCCGTATTTTTTGAAAGTAATAAAATCATCGTCCCCTTCTTTGTTTACAGTGTTTTGAATATAAATGTGAGAAGAATCATTCGCTTCTGCAATGATAGTCATTATGCATTTTGATTCCGGTCCTTTAAATCCAAGTTTTGCTTTGCCTACGGCTTTACCGTAAAACTGCTGATTGTCTTTTTGTTTGGTATCGATCAATAATAATTTATTGGTTGACAGCTCAAAATCAAAATCCAGATTTTTAAAACCTTTCTCCAATAATTTTCCTTTTACAATTCCTTTGTTACCGTACATATCATGTACTGCAAATTCACCAAAATCAATTCCGGTTTCCTCAAATCGGATATCTGCAGAATCAATTTTATAACTTACCTGAGTATAATCGACTTTCAGATTTGCCTTATACAATTTAATGTGACCAAGTAATTGCGGCGAATTGGGGTTACCTCTAACGGTTAAATTGCCACAAGCAAGTCCATCCATATTGCTGAATACATTTACCAATAATTTATTCAGATAATTAATATGGGTACTGTCGAGTTTCGCATTGATATTGAGTGGCGAGTTGCTTGAATCTTTTGTACTATAAAAACCATTTGCCGAAAAATTATATCCTTTGTTTTCTGATTGAACACTGAAAGGCACTATTCCTGAACTTAGATCATAACCACCTTTAACGGTAACAAGCCCTATGGAATCGTCATCTAACCTGAATTGTTCAACTTTAAGCTCTGATGATATTTTAAATTTGCCATAAAAATCATGTAAGTGGATACTTCCGGATGCCGAACCTTCTAATTTCGGTTCTTTAAAGAACAAGGAAGTGATATCACCTAGCACTACATTTTTTAATTTCACGATCAGGCTGTTTTTGCTTTCATCACCTGTATTTTCTGTTTCAACTGTTATTTCCTGAAAACCTTGTGAGAATTTTACATTCTGAGCAGATACAAAATCTTTTCTTACTTCTATCTCACCTTCTTTTTCAAGGAACCATTTCTTCTCATTTAAAATAAAGGAGGAAGGATCGAATTTAACACGTACCCCATCCTTTAAGGTATAAACATCTGCATTGAGGTTTGCTTCATTCAGAGTATTGCTGGCACTTGTTTTTAGGGAAACAAACGAATGATCATTACTTGCATTAACTACAAAATGGCTGTTGGGAAAAGACAGGCTGTCGCTTGCCTGAACACTGGATATATCACCATTCATTACCAAACTGTCCAGGTTTCCAATGCCTTTTATATCGACTCCTGTTAGGGAATAATTGCCATATCTGGCGTAAGGGACTTTTACAATGATGGCAAAACTATCTTTCTTAGTATCTACCACACCGCTTGCCCTGAGGTCATTAAATCCAGATATTTTTTTATCATATAGTTTTAAGAATGGTTCAATATAATTTGTACTGAGTGAAACCGTAAAGTTTTGCTTTTTAAGCGATGCAGATGGTGCATTGATATAAGCAGGATAATAGCGATGTAAAAAAGACTGAAAGTTATTAGGCAGGTCAACAATATTAAACTGACCCTCTATATTCGCAGTGAATTCGTTGTTGGTTAATCGAAGTGATTTTATTGAGTCAACGAAAGATGAAGTAAGATCAAGTGAATCAAAGCCTAATCTCACATCATCGCTTTTAATATTCGCGTTTAAAAATTTCGCAGAACCGAGAAAGTGGTCAATATCCCGACCTGTAAAGTTTACATCCAATAAGCCCGTTATTTCTAGATTATTATGAAAGAAATTCAGTGGCTTTAAATTAAATTTTACCAAGTCACCCAGAATATTGAAACCGGGTTCATCCTTGGTTAGATCAACCTCAACCTGACTTTTAAAATCCAAGTTGGGATCATCAATCTTTACTTCACCATTAAAATATTTTTTCTGGAAAGTACCATTCATCGTGATATTTGAATAGGTATAATCATTAAAAACAAGACTGCTGATATTTCCTTCAATATTCGTTTTTAGTTTATTGATCTCAAAATTGCTGCCCGAAATTTTCCCGTTAAAATCAACCAGTCCCAAAAGATCATAATCTAAGAATTTTCCAATGTTAAACTGAGTGGTTGTTAAAGAACCGGAATAAGTAGCATCTTTCTTATCGGGCAGTTGCATAGAAACATTAGCGGTAAGCCCGCCGATTGCAGTGCTGATCGTTCCTGCCGTGGTAAAATTGATAATAGTGCCGTTAAAATTTCCACGGAATAATATATCGCCTAAGGAAGCGAGATCCGGAACATGCACTTGTTTTATTGCTGGCGCAAAAATACTGATGTCGTTATAATTTGTTTTAAAAACCCCGTTATTAAAGTCAATGATCGTTTTGTTAATATCGGGTAAACCTTTCATAGCAAGGCTTCCACTCATATAAGTGGTGCTGCCGGCTTTGGCAAAGAAATTCTTTACATTAAAACTTGCAACGGTACCATTAAAATTCCCACTTAAGGCGACCTCCTTTTTCCATGATTGTAATTCAGGTGCAAAAAATGCAATATCGTCACTGTTCACTTTGGCATCTTTGAACCTTGCATCCATTAGAACCTTGTTGATGTAATCGGAAAAATCATCATTGAAAGCTTTATATTTCATGGCATAATAATCACCTAATCTGCTTTTATTGGTTTGCATATCCATTTTTGCAAACTCCATGATTTGCGGTGTTACTCTGAATCTTGCGCTTAATTTCTTTAATTCTAACCCGCTTCTCTCTTTTGCGGTTAAATCGATATCACTTCTTAAAGTGTCTTTAAATAATGTTGTATTAAGAAATTTCCCATTGATCCTGGAAATGAATAAATGACTTCCGTCGAAATATTTATCTGCAGCATGTTCATTTGCCTGAATACTGGCAGTTCCATTTTTTATCTGTAACTTTTTAATTTTCAAAATCATATTCCCCGCATTCAGTTGTAAACCTGTATCTGCTTTAGGATTGATGTGGTGAATCAGTGATTCGGGGCGTAAGCCCTTAAGATTTAAAATATAGAAATATGGATTGTCAATGCTGATCTCATCAATAGTGAAACTTTTTGTTGCAAAGTTAATTTTCTCAGCATCCATCAAAAGGCTGGATACTTTTATTTTCATTCTTTCACCGCGCCAGAGATCATTTTCAAGAAATGATACATTTTTGAGATCAACCTTTTTGAGGTCAAGATCAATACCACCTTCTTTTTTTTGTTTTGGTTTAGGAGATGCCAGATAATCGGCAATGAACTGGTAATTCCAAACTGAATCCTGACGTTGTAATTTTACTACTGCATCTTCCAGACCAATATATTTCAGTTCGGCTTTATCTTTTAAAAAGAACCAATCGGTGATCCTTACTTTTAAGGCTCCGGCATACAGGAGGGTATCTTTTTTTTTATCTCTCACTAAAGTACCTTCCAAATTCAGCTTATTGAATAAAGAAAAGCTTACATTTTTTATACTTACTTCTGTTCCTAATTCTGCAGATAACTTTGAGGTGGCCAATTGCAGCAACCAATTCTGAACCACATTTATTTGTATGGCAATAAATGCCAACAAAAAGAGGGCAACAATGCTTAAAAGGGTATAACGCAGTATTTTAAAAAATCTCTTCAGCCTGATTCACTTTAATATGGTAAAAATAACGGTAAACTACCTTAGTTCAAATTCAATACCAAACTATTTACAGCGCGAAAATTTGTTTTGGCTATTGAAACTGATGAAATGCTGTCAGAATTGATATTAAGCTGTTAAATGATGCCTTCCATAAGGAATATGAAGTTGTAGCTTCCCAAGAAAGAGCCCTCTGATTTATATGGTGAAAACAAGGGTTGGCAAAAAATAATTAGAGCAGGGATTGAATCATTTTCAAAGTGACCTCTGTGAAATCCTTTACGATAATATCGGCTTGATCTAACTCAGCAGTTTGATGTGTTGTACTTAATGCAATTGTTTTAAAACCGGCAGTTTTTGCCGATTGTACACCGGCAACCGCATCTTCAAAAGCAATACATCTTTCGGGGGGAAAACCCAATGCTTTTGCGGCAAGCTGATAAATTTCAGGGTGGGGTTTTCCATGAGAAATATGGGTACTGTTAATGATCGTTTTAAAATATTTTTCAATGGGGATATTTTGCAGCATGAATTCAATATTCACGGGAATACCCGAAGTGGCGATGACCATCGGAACAGCCTTTTGATACAACAATTCCAAAAAATCAATTAATCCAGCAACGGGTTTAATATGGGGCTGATAAATTTCTCGGTACAAAGACTCTTTTTCGTTTGTATAGTGATGCGTTTCCTCTGCCGTCAAGTTAGGATGAAAAACATATTTCAAAACATCAGCGTTTGTCTTGCCATTAAAATGTTCAATGAATTCTTCGGCGGTAAAACTTCTGTTTCTTCGTTTATAAAATTCCTGCCAGGAAAGTATATGATAATGATTGTTATCAATAATTGTCCCGTCTAGATCAAAGGCAACAGCAAAATTTGAGTCAGTCATTTAAGGTTGTTTGTGTATGCCTTTTTTAATGCCTTCATTGTATTCTTTGCTGGCGCCTTTGGCCTTTGGGATACTCAGTGATCTCCATTCTTCATTGCGGATCAGCTTTCCTAGAAAAGCGATCTGGCCAACATGGTATGGATAATGTGCGAGTTGCCGAAGAATGGCGTCCATGACCATTAGCGGCTCTGTTCGAATAAAGATCACTTTCTTCAGATCTTCTTCTTTTAAGTTCCCAAGCGTTGTTAAAAGGCAATCCCATCCCGCATTCCAGAATGAAAGAAAATCCTGTTTGCTGCATTGCATTGGTTCAAATTCTTCGTCACGTTTGCGCCATTCTTTCTCACCGTCCTCTGTCAGAAAATTGGTCCATCGGCTCATCATATTACCATACAAATGCTGAATGATGATGGCAATGGAATTACTTTCAGTTGATGGTTGATAGAAAAAATCTTCTTCTTTTAACTGCTCAAAAGTTTTATCGCCCAGATCTTTATAATTCTTAAAACGCTTGATTGCGTTTTGTATAAATTCTTTTTCGAATGACATACTTGTTGTTTATGATAAATCATTTATTAAAGGGATCTACCCACTGGTAAGCAATATACTTACAGTACTAAGGTTCTGGTAAAAGATCAAAATCCCGAAACAGAATCATCACCTCTTTTGTCAGCGGCAACTTCTCGTTTCCCGTTCGCTAAAATTTTAATGACTTCTGTTCTTCCGATCGCACCCCGCTCAGAGACCTTATAACCCATTGTTTGCAGTTCTTTCTTTACTTCTTCGCTAAAACCTTTTTCCAGCATTACTTCATCCGGCATCCATTGATGATGAAATTTTGGTTTATTCACTGCATCGGTCGCATTCATACCAAAATCCAGAATATTCACCAGAGTCTGAAATACAGAAGTTGGAATGGTAGTTCCTCCTGGAGTCCCTGCAACAATCAAAGGTTTCCTGTTTTTATCAAGTACCAAAGTTGGGGTCATGGAACTCAGCATTCTTTTTCCCGGCTGAATTGCATTGGCTTCACCACCCAGTGCACCATACATATTCGCAACACCGGGCTTCACACTAAAATCATCCATTTCATCATTCATGATAAAACCCGCACCGGCAACAACTGTTCTGCTGCCGTAAGAATTATTTAAAGTAGTGGTAATGCTGATCATGTTTCCGTATTGATCTATGATGCTGATATGCGTTGTTTCTTCACTCTCTTTAATAATTCCGGCTTTGATGTCTTTGCTTGGGGTGGCTTTGTTAGAATCGTAATCTGCCATTCTGTTTTTGATGTAAGAATCGCTGGTCAATGTTTTTACAGGCACTTTCCAGAAATCAGGATCACCCATGAATTCTGCCCTGTCTGCATACGACCTTCTTTCTGCCTCTACCATCAACTGAACAGATCTGGTTGTTTGAAATCCGTAAGCTGCCAAGGGTCTCTGCTCCATCATCTTCATCAACTGCCAAACAATTAATCCCCCACTGCTGGGCGGCGGCATTCCGATAACAAAGTTTCCTTTATAATTAAATTCCAAAGCATTTCTTGTTCTTACTTTATAATTCTTAAGGTCCTCCAGCGAAATGATACCAGCTCCTTTTTTCATTTCTTCAACGATCAGTTCAGCAGTCTTGCCTTCGTAAAAACCTTTCTGCCCATTATCCCGAATGCGTTTCAGGGTTTCTGCAAGGTCTTTTTGAATTAGCGTATCACCTGCTTTCCATTTATTATCTTTTACAAAAGCAGATGATGAAGTACTGTTTTTTGTCAGAGATTCCCTGACAGAATTCAATGCTGCGGCTTCTCTTTCTGTGATACAGTAGCCAAACTCTGCCAGGTCAATGGCAGGCTGAATCAATGTTTTAAAGGGAAGTTTTCCATGAGCAGCAGTTGCGAATAATCCGGCAACCGTTCCCGGAATACCGCTTGCCTGATGACCGAATTGCGACAACAATGTTTGTGCATTCCCATTCTTATCCAAATACATATCTCTCGAAGCTTTGGATGGAGCGGTTTCCCGATAATCAAGTGCTAGATCCTTACCGTCGGCTTTTCTTGCCACTAAAAAACCACCGCCACCAATATTGCCGGCATTAGAAAAGACAACTGCTAAAGCCAATTGTGTAGCAACAGCAGCATCAAAAGCATTGCCGCCCTGTTTCATCATCTCTGCGCCAACAGCACTTGCCAGTGGATGCGCACAGGCAACAGATGCATGATCAAATGTGTTTGATTTTACACTTGTGTAATGATAGGGGTCAATTGCTTTATCTGCTCCAATAAGTTTGGAAATAGATTGGGCGGTAGCGCTGAACTGCCATGCCAACAGTAAACTGCTTAAAATGATTCTTTTCATATTGCCAAGTTAAGGATTTATGGAAACACTGAAAATCAAATAATTAAATTATGATTTAAAAATATTCATATAAATAAATATGCATGAATAAGAATAGTTGATATATTGCAGTTATCTGCATGTATGACTCTTTTTAAGTGAGAATAATATTTATCAACTTAAAAAGATAGGTATGAAAAATTGTATCCTGTTTTTTCTCTGTTTATTACAGTTTCTTAATGTAAAAGGGCAATATACTTATACAACAGCAGGTTCTTTATACTTTCAAAATTTTGACGGATTGCCCAATTCGGGTGTCGCAAGTGATTTTCCATTTACGGGGGCAGGGCCTTTTAACTTAAGTTCAAGTCCAATAAACGGGACCAATCTTACCGGCTGGCAATTTTATAAAACTGCGGGCAGCGGTTCTAATGCTGTTTTTTCAACGGGAACGGGTAGCAATAACAATGGCGATATATACAGTTTTGGCAGCAGTGGTTCATCAAACAGAGCGTTGGGATCATTACCAACCAGTGGTGCAACTTATGCCATTGGGTTTTTAGTAAGCAATAATACGGGGGCAACACTACATGCTTTCACGATCAGCTTCACTGCTGAGCAATGGAGAAATGGAGGCTCAAACAGTACAAACACATGGACATTCAAATACAAAATTGGCACTTCCATTTCTAATATCAATCAAGCTTCATTGAGTACAAATGCCAGTCTCAATTTCTCTTCTGTTATATCCTCTGCAAGTATTGCTGTTTTGGATGGAACTGCATCCGCCAATCAATCATTCAAATCATATACGGTAACCGGCATCAACTGGAACAATGGTGATCAACTGCTATTGCGATGGGATGATGCAGCTCACAGCAATAGCGATGCAATGGCCATTGACAATTTTAGTTTTGCAGCTTATGCATCTTCATCAAATATCTATTCCTGGTCAGCTGGCTCATCAGGTTCATACAGCACTGCCGCTAATTGGACCCCGAACAGGATTGCTGCCTCTTTAAATGATATTCTTGTTTTTAATTCTTCGGGCTCTGTGTCGGTAGATAATACAGCATCTGAAACAGTAAAAGATATTATTATTTCAAATGGAACTGCTGTCACTTTGCATAATTCAGCAGCATCCAGTATTCTAACGATTTCTGATCATATGAATATCGGGGCAGGAGCTTCCTTGTTATTGGGAACGAATTCCAGCGTTCATATCGCAGCAATGGCTGCTGCAAATGTGAACGGAACATTTAATACAAATAATGCGGTGACATTAAAATCAGATAACAACGGTACTGCATCCATTGATATTTCTACAGGAACAATTTCAGGTAATATGATCGTCGAAAGATTTATTCCTGCACAAAGAGCCTATCGTTTATTAAGTCATCCTTTCAGTAACAATATCCCTTTAAGCAGCCTGTTGAATTCTATTGATATCACCGGACCTGCCGGTAATGGTTTTACAAATGGTGCTGGTACAAATCCTTCCGCTTATTCATATACAACTGCAACTGATTCCTGGCGTGCATTTACAAATGCAACCAATACATGGAACACAGGGCAGGGCTTATTGGTTTTTATTCGCGGAAAGGCCAATGAAGGTTTAGCGGGGTCAAATGCAGGTGCTGATTATTATAGCAACGGTGGACCTTCCAATGTTACGCTTTCATTAACGGGCAGCATGAATACCGGAAATATAACTTATACAACGGGCAGTGGCAATACCTGGAATTTAGTGGGTAACCCTTATAGCTCTTCGATCGACATAACACAGATCAGCAACTTGATCACAACAGCCGGAGGAAGTAATGCCTATATCTATCTTTGGGATCCGAATGCACAGCAAACCTATCGGGCAGTAAAAAGCGGCGCTTATATTGCGAAACAATTAAGCAGTTCTATCATCCTTCCTTCGGGAAGTGCATTCTTTGTAAAGAATACAACGGGCGTTTCAAAAACACTAACATTCACAGAAAACTGCAAATCAAATAAAAGTTCAGCACTTGCATTATTTGGAATGAACGATCTGCAAAACAGGATCATATTAAGGGTGGAGAAAGATAATAAGATCTGGGATGAGATTTCTCTACGGTTCAATGAGAATAATAGCCCTGCAGCAACTGATGCGGGAGATCTGGATAAATTCAGCAATAGCAATTTTGATCTTTATAGTATCAGTAGTGATCAAAAATATTTAGCGGTCGATGCACGCTGCATTCATAACAATAAAGACGACAGCATTTTATTGGGGATCCATTCAATTGTGAAGAGTTCGTTTCTCATGGTTGCAAATGAAGTCAGGATCCCTTCTCATTTAATCGCATATCTGCATGATAAATTTCTGAACCTACAAATAAAGATCGACAATGATCTTAAGTATGCATTTGAAATAAATGAAGACCCTGCATCTCAAGGCAATGATCGTTTTGAAGTCATCCTGCAAAAAGAAACAATTCATTTCATGGATGAAGATGCTTTCACTCAAAACATAATGATCAAGCCTAATCCTGTACGAGATCTTATGGAGATCAGAGTTTCAAAGCCTTTGAAATCCCCAACAAATATCAAGATCATCAATTCAGTTGGTCAGGTTCTAAGATCAATACAAGCGCATACCGAACAGAATGCTTTGTTCATTCCCGTAAATGATCTGCTGAAAGGGGTCTACTTCATTGAAATAAATGATGCAGTAAGCAAACATGTTCAAAAGATCATTAAAGAATAAGCTGTTAAAATATTGATATGAGAAATTATTCCAACAGCTTTCATCAGTTCATCAAAGCAGCTTTATTGATAATAGTTATTTTAATAAATGTTGAATCCCTCCAAGCCCAGCCCCCCAGTCCCCCCGGAGATCCTGAATCAGCACCCGTTGATGGCGGATTAACGTTGTTGATCAGCGCAGGTATTGGCTATGCCTGCAAACGGATTATGCGAGTTCAGGAACAAAATGGCTCTGATGAAAAAAGGCCATAAAAAAAGTCCTGCATCTAATGCAGGACTTCTCTTGTAGGGTTACTAGGATTCGAACCTAGACAGACAGTACCAAAAACTGTAGTGCTACCATTACACCATAACCCAGTCCAATGATCAATCCCAATTTGGGTTCGATCGGGGTGCAAAAATAGGGGTGAGGCTAAAATGTACCAAAAAAAAGATTATCGTATACAGATCAGTTCATTTAAAGATCGTCTTCTTTCTTTTTGCGTGTGCTTTTGATGATGATCGGCTCATCTACGATCACAGCTTGATATTCGATGATGACCCAAACTTGCCTGGTTTCCTCTCCGGATCCTTCATTTGCAGTAAGGATCTTTCTGCCTTTGCCCTCAACTTTGGTTATCAAGGATATGGCAATTCCTTTGCCGATCAGGTATTTTTTTACCTCATTCGCCCTTTGCAGCGATAATGAATGCTTCTTATCGTCTTTTTCAGTAGAATCACAGTAACCGTAAATGCTGATATTTCGTAGAACAATACTACTATCGTCAGGTAGTATCCCATCTAAAATTTCCTGTTCGGATTCGGCGATCCTATACTCGTTGGCAGCAAAGAATATTTTTATGCTTGTTGTATCATTTGCCAACAAAGTTTGAATTGAAATAATGAAAGTAAATAAAAGAAATAACAGCTTCTTCATGGATGCAATTTACAATGAGATGCCCAAATGCTCTAATTGAACAAGGTTAAGATGTTTTTAACGAAAATACTGCACTGCTGATCTTCATTCCTGGATATGGATTGCTGTTCGATGGGCACAATAAAACGTGATTTATTCTTAAATGTGTTATTTTGTAAATTATCTGAACGGTTCATAATTGATAAACTCTGTAAATAAAATATCCGACTTAAAAAATATCCAGATGTCTTCAAAGATCATATTACTCGTTTTGTTTGTTGTATCCATGTTCATTATGGCATTCAATTATGAAAGCAAAAAGAAGAAAGTACTTTTTTTTGGAGATTCCATTACAGAAATGGGAGTACAGCCCGGCGGCTTTATCAGTATGATCGATGGCTTTATTAAAAGCGAGGGGCTCAGTGAAAAATATCAAACCATTGGTTCAGGGATCAGCGGCAATAAGATATATGACCTTTATTTTAGGTTAGATGATGATGTGCTGGCGAAGTCACCTGATATTGTTGTCATCTATATCGGCATCAATGATGTATGGCATAAGAAACTGGCACAAACAGGAACAGACTATGACAAGTTTGGAAAGTTTTATGAAGGCATTGTAAAAAAGTTAAAAGCCAATAATATTAAAGTGATCATCAGCACACCTGCAGTGATCGGTGAAAAAGCTGATGGTACCAATGAAATGGATGCCGACCTTAATTTATACTGTTTATGGATCAGGACATTTGCAGAAAAGAACAATCTCCCTTTTGTAAATCTTCGTCATGTATTTTACGAGTATGAGAATGTAAATAATGCCGAAAACAAAGAATCAGGTATTCTAACAGTTGATAAAGTACACTTGAATGCCAAAGGAAATGAATTGGTTGCCAAAGAATTCTGGAAAGCCATCAAATCGATCAAATAGTCAAATGATCCTTTAATAATATTTTTTTGAAATTATAAATGCATAACTCATGAGATCTAAGTTTGCTTTATTTGTTTTAATTATTGCTTCTTTAATAGCCATGTCATTCATTGCAGGTAAGAAGAAGAAAGTACTTTTTTTTGGTGACTCCATTACTGCCGGAGGCGTTCAACCCGGAGGATATATCAAAAAAATAGATTCACTGATCGCTGTGGAAGGGCTCAATGATGCCTATGAGACCATTGGTGCAGGCGTAAGCGGAAATAAGATCTACGATCTCTATCTGCGAATGGAAGATGATGTGCTTGCTAAACAACCGGATATTGTTGTTATATATATCGGGGTAAATGATGTATGGCATAAACAGACTTCAGGAACCGGAACGGATTACGATAAGTTTGGGAAATTCTATCAGGCCATCGTTAAAAAATTAATAGCCAATCATATCAAAGTGATCATCAGTACACCTGCAGTTATCGGAGAAAGAACTGATAACAGCAATCAGTTGGATGGTGATCTGAATTATTACAGCAACTGGATCAGAACCTTTACTGCAAAGGAAAATATTCCTTTGGTTGACCTGCGTAAGATCTTTATGGATTACAATATGCAGAACAATAAAGAAAATAAAGAATCAGGGATCCTTACCAGAGACAGGGTTCATTTAACTGCAATCGGCAATGAAATGGTAGCTGAAGCATTCTGGAAAGCGATCAAAGAAGTAAAATAGTTGCAGGTTACTGGTTACAAGGTACAAGTTAGAAGACACAAGTGCCGAGCTGCAAGTTTCAAGAAGCAAGTGTCACCGGTAACTATTTTGCGATCACCAAAAAATAATTTTTCTTTCCTTTTTGTACCAATACATATTTGTCTTGCAACAGATCGCTTGAATTGACTGTTGTTTGTTCGCTGTTCAGTTTTACTTTATTGATACCAACACCGCCGCCCTGCCACATTTTTCTGGCTTCTCCCTTGCTGGAAAAAATTTGCGTTTCGGCCAGGAAACTGATCAGGTCATATCCCTGTGCGATCAATTGTTTGCTGAATTCAACTGTGGGAACGCCATCCATCACCTGCAGCAATTGTTCTTCATTCAGCGATATTAAAATTTCGGCAGTATCGTTACTGAAGAGTATTTCACTCGCTTTTACTGCAAAGTCAAGGTCTTCTTTGCTGTGAACGAATATGGTCAATTGTTCGGCCAGCTTTTTTTGCAGTGCTCTAAGATGAGGTGCCGTTTCATGTTCAGCTAACAGGCTTTCAATTTCTTCTTTAGGTAAAAGTGTAAATATCTTGATCCATTTTTTTGCATCCTCATCACTTGCATTCAGCCAGAATTGATAGAACTGATAGGGCGTGGTTTTCTTTGCATCTAACCAGATATTGCCTTTTTCTGTTTTTCCGAATTTGCCACCATCTGTTTTTGTGATCAGCGGACAGGTAAATGCAAAAGCTTCACCACCGGCTTTTCTGCGGATCAATTCTGTACCGGTAACTATATTGCCCCATTGATCGCTTCCTCCCATCTGCAGTTTACAATTCTTGTTTTGATAGAGCCAGTAAAAATCATAACCCTGCACCAATTGATAGGTGAATTCAGTAAAACTCATTCCGGTATCACCTTCCAGTCTTTTCTTTACACTGTCCTTCGCCATCATATAATTCACGGTGATATGTTTGCCCACATCGCGTATAAAATGAAGAAAAGAAAAGTCTTTGAACCAATCATAATTGTTCACCATCTCAGCAGCATTCTTTTTGCTTGCATCGAAGTCTAAGAATTTTTCCAGTTGTGCTTTCACGCATTTTACATTGTACTGTAAAATATCCTCACTCAATAAATTCCTTTCTTCGCTTTTGCCGCTGGGGTCACCCACCATTCCTGTAGCACCACCCACCAGGGCATAGGGTTTATGACCGGCTTTTTGTAAATGCACCAAGAGTAAAATAGGAACTAGACTTCCAATATGTAAACTGTCGGCCGTAGGGTCAAATCCAATATAAGCACTGGTCATCTCTTTATTCAGTTGCTCTTCAGTGCCGGGCATGATGTCTTGTATCATCCCTCTCCATCTTAATTCTTCGATCAAATGCATGAAACTCTATTTTGACGCAAAAGTAATACTTCATGCTTGCAAAATCTATTCGATAAGCTAAGTTTGCAGCATGAATAAAGTAGGAACGGGTACCAGGGTCTTGAATTTTCTGGCTGATACGGCTGTAATATTCCTCATCAGCTATATTGCTGCCAAGATCAATCAGTGGTATGCGATGTATTACCATTTCCACTATTACCGTTTCGGCTGGTTTTTCTTTGGCGTGCTCTTCATTTATTACCTCTTCTTTGAAAGCATCTTTGCAAGAACACCGGGTAAATGGTTGAGTATTTCAAAAGTGGTGGATCAACAGGGCAATAAGCCGGGTTTTATAGCAATACTGATCAGAAGCCTGACAAGATTGATCCTCATCGATATGTTCTTTATTCCTTTTTTGGATAAGACCCTACACGATTATTTCAGTAAAACGGAAGTGGTAGAAGCGTAGGTTTATTTGAGTGGTTTGTTGGCTATGATGATTGCCCATGCTTTTAAGAATACTTGGTTCTTGGATTCTTTTGAAAGCTTCTCAAATTGAGGAAATTCAAGTTTTGTTTTCGCCGAGGCATCCTGCATTTTATGCATGGTTTGTATATAATTATCCGATCGCATTATGAGTTTAGTTAAAGAATCTCTTTGTTGAATGGCAGGAAGATCTTTATACTTTCTTGTAAATGAACTATCCTTACTTAAAGCAGTGAATTGATTTTTCATTTCCTCAATACTTTGTTCCCACTCCATAAAATTCTTCGATTTAGAAAGCCCGTCAGCTAATTTATCTTCAGCAGATTGTGTTTTGCATGATATAATTAAAACAAATAAGAGAAAGACTAAAATTGATAAATAGTTTTTTTTCATAGCATTAAATTGAAACAAATACTATTTGACAGGGTTTGCCTTCAGCCATAAACCATAGGCTTTTCTAAAAACAAGCCTTTTTGATTCAGCCGTAAGATTTGCAATTTCCGGAAAGTCTTGATTTATATTTTTTGAAGCCTTCGCCATTCTGATGCTAATATCGGGAAAAGAGTCAGTGTGATATAAATATTTCATCATCGAATCCATTCTATGCAAACTGTCTAAGTTTTTATATTTAGCAGTCAAACTTGTATCAGCTTTGTATTTTTGTATTTGATCAGCCATTTGTCTGGAAGTCTTCATTAACTCATTGTAAGAGTTTGATTGCGAAATTTTAATAGCCAGTTTATCTTCTGCAGATTGCATCTTGCAGGAAAAAAATAAACTCATATAAAACATGCTTGCCAGCAACAAGAATCTATTTTTCATGGATGATATTTCCTGTAAAATAATATAATAACTATAACCTGTTGACAGAATTAATTTTTTTTAACCCTATAAAGCCTCGGAGAGGCGATATTTTGGTAAAAAGCATGTTCAATTACGGAAATAAAGCTCCATAGGAGCGGCAGTATAAAACAAAATGTCACCCCTCTGGATTTTGTGATCTTTATTTAATCCTATTTCTACCAAAATATCGCTCCTGCGGAGCTAAAATTTAAACATTAAATGAATTCCGCCAATAGGTTAATTCGAATATGTTAGCCGGGGTCGATAAGCTTAAAAATGATTACGGTTCCTCAAAGCTGTTATTTATAGTAAGCACCGGATTCAATTTCTAGCCTAGCTTCAGCAGTTTAGCAGTCCCTGAATATTTTACATAGTCGATGCTTCCGTTTGCAACAGGAATACCAAATTCTATTCCCACACTCACCAGCATGGTAACGGCTTCATTCAATACAATAGGATTTTGCGCTTGTAAAAACATACCTGCTGCATCTGTCTTTTTTTGAACCGATACCCATTCAGTATTGCTGTATACCGGTCCCGGTATATCTGAAATGATAGGCTTATAAGCATCCCGTTTAGCATCATACACAAAGTCCGACACAAAACCCAGCATCAATACAAAACGATACAATGGGCTTTTGCCGGGATTGATAAAATTAATGCCGGGATATATGGCAGGCAGGTTCAATTGAACACTGTTATTGACCCTGTCGATCACAGGATCGATGGGCTGCCTTAATACACTGTCAAATAATATCCGTTTATTCAGACTGAATCCTTCCAGCAGATAACGGCACTTCGATAAGAGTACCGCTCTTTGACCCTTAGCACCAATAGTATCGGCAACTTGCATCTTTTTGCCAAGCCCATTGATGTCGCCCGTAAAATTATAATCGGCCAGATGCTTTTGGATATGCATATTATAACGGATGGACTCGGTCATTGCAGTAACCCCCTTCCATTCTGTGTTATTATATCTCGTATTTTGAAAAGAAGGCTTTTTTTTGATCTGCGCTTTGGTAGGACCACCCTTTGTGCGGATAATTGGTTTATCCAGATCTCTTCTGGTAAATGCCGATAGATTCCCGATACTGCCTGTAAAAGGGATGGGGCCTGTTAATCTTGCCATGGTTAAAGGTTTATTGATGGATAATGGATAGCTGTTTTAGCATGGTATAAATTTACTATAACATACCTATAAAGAATATATAAAGCATATATAACACTCTGTTAATAATAGTGGCTTGTATGTAGCTTATATGAGGCTTATATATGGCTTATATGAGGCTTATACCGGGATCTGGTATAGAGTGTCTTATACTGAAAAAACTTTACACAGGGGAAGGATAATACTGATATTGCTTTACAGTGTATCACAATAGTAGCGATTTAGCTTTACAGTAATTTTTATTTTTCCATTGTTTTAATAAAGGTTT
>Ga0316231_1000150_pt1 | contig 114301 bp, 206 predicted proteins | sample TBH18027metaG_FD_206002 | JGI IMG/M metagenome (GOLD analysis project Ga0316231, IMG submission 206002) | Freshwater microbial communities from Trout Bog Lake, Wisconsin, USA - TBH18027 | ecosystem: Environmental > Aquatic > Freshwater > Lake > Hypolimnion/Profundal zone | place: USA... | reverse complement strand
ATGATTTTTTGTTCTTGTGGGACAAATATAAAGTTGAAAATTATGTAGGTTGGCCAATTAATGGCATGTTAGAGTTTCAGGGCGATTGTCCCAAAGGTCCAGGCGGTCATCCTCTAGAATTAGGACACGAACGAATAGCAGAAAAAATCAATGAACATATTAGGAATCTCGGCTGGCTTCCATGATGCTGCCGCTACAGTATTAAACAATCAAGGTGAAATCTTATTTGCTGGGCATTCAGAACGCTACAGCAGAATCAAGAACGATCCCAACATTGACACAGGACTTATTGTAGATATCCGCGGCTACTGTAGTTATAACGATATTGAATCGATTGCCTACTACGAAACTCCCTGGAAGAAACAACTACGACAATTATACAGCGGGCAAGGCTTTGAATGGAATAAACTAAGTGCTCGTCGGATTGTGCAGGATCAACTACACTCAATGCTAACACACAAGGTTCCTGTTATTACTTGCAATCATCATTTAAGTCACGCGGCCGCAGGATTCCAAACAAGCCCATTTGATCGTGCTACAGTGGTTGTTATTGATGCTATAGGTGAATGGGACACTATCAGTATTATTGGTGCAGAGTATGTTGATGGTCGTGCAACATATAAAGTGTTGTGGAAGCAAAAATATCCGCATAGCATTGGGCTATTTTATAGTGCAATGACACAAGAAGCAGGACTAAAGCCCAACGAAGATGAATACATCTTAATGGGCATGAGCGCATATGGTAGTCGGGTAGCAAGCGCCTGGATGAAGATGCGGTTAGTGGCCGATGAGAATGAAGTGATATTCAGAGAAAACTTACATACCGGATCCAATTACGAGTGGGGCAGACATTTTGACGACAAAGACGTTGCCAGTTCTGCACAGGATTTATGTGAGAATTTGATATATAATGTAATGCGTCGTGCAAAGGATTTTAACTGGAGCACGAACTTGTGTTACATGGGCGGTGTTGCCCTTAACTGTTTAGCTAATAGAAACCTCGGTGAGTATTTTGAAAAAATTTGGATCATGCCTAATCCTGGCGATGCTGGTAGTAGCCTTGGTGCAGCCGCGCTTGCTTACGGCGGACGAGTTGAGTTTAAAGACGCATTTCTTGGTACAGACATTAGCGGACCGTACCCTGTCAATGCCGTCCTTGATAGTTTACTCAGCGATAAAATCACTGGAGTTGCTTCCGGAAGAGCAGAATTTGGACCCAGAGCTCTCGGCAACCGAAGTCTCCTTGCCGACCCAAGAGGACCCGATATAAAGGATCGAGTAAATGCAATTAAAAAACGACAAGAATTTAGACCTTTCGCCCCAATTATTTTGGAGGAGCATGTTAATGATTATTTTAATATGCCTCGTAGCTTCGTTAATACTAGGTATATGCAAGTCATCGGTACTTGTCGGTATCCTGACTTATTTCCTGCTATCGTTCATTATGATGGGACTAGTCGTATACAGACAGTACCAAAAGATGGTTCGGGAATCCGCGAACTACTAGAAAAGTGGTATGTGGTAACAGGCTGTCCTATGTTACTTAACACTAGCTTAAACATCAAAGGCGAGCCATTAGTAAACACCCGTGCAGATGCTGAAGCATTTGAAAAACATTATGGAGTAAGAGTACATTCCTAAATGTTAGGTTAATGGCATAAATGTTAGGTTAATGGCACAGAATGATAAATATCTATGCAGGAGAAAAGATATGGACTCATTCGTTTATAAATGGACAAATAAAACATTAAACAAGATTTACGTAGGATTTCACAAAGGGACAGAGACCGATGGATATGTATGTTCCTCTGCGTCGAACAAATTTTGGGAAGATTTTAATAACCCCGAATATATTTGGCAGAGAGAAATATTATATAAAGGTACTATGAAAGAATGCCAGGAATACGAAAGTTCTCTATTAGATAAGTTAGATATTACGTCAGAGGATATTTATAACCAGAGAAATAATATAATGTTTAATTTAGACGATGAAGTAAGAACTAAATTAAGCAAATCTGCTAAAAAAAGAAATCAAAACCCAGAATATATCAAAAAATTGAGAGACGCATCGGTTGCCCTATGGAAAGACCCTGCACATAGAAAAAGAATAACCGAAACGCACACAGGGAAAACCGTAAGCGCAGAGACCAAAGAAAAAATACGACAAGCCCGTACAAAGCAAATTATTACTAAAGAATCTCGGGAAAAATCTGCAAATACTATTAAATCAAAATCTAACGTAGTATGCCCGCATTGTAAAACAGAAGGCAGATACCCGGGGAGTATGAAAAAACATCATTTTGATAATTGTAAGGAGAAATTATGAGTTTTGATTGGAAGGCACCAACAACTATGCTACTCGGGAGGTGGCAACCATGGCATGCAGGCCATCGTGCGCTATTTGATCGTGCCGTTGCTAAAACTGGACAAGTGTGTATTATGATTCGAGACTGTGAAGGATGGAATGACAGTAATCCTTTTAAAAAAGAAGAAGTAGAAAACTTTATACACGCAAACTTAAAGGAAAAATATGACGGACAGTATTGCATTTTATTTGTTCCTAACATTACAAATATCACTTATGGTCGTAATGTTGGTTATAAAATTGAAAACGAAGTATTCGACGAAGATACCCACGCAATCTCAGCAACCGATATTAGAAAGTCGATGGGCCTCAAATGACAAAAAAAATACTTGTGATGGGACTACCGGGCTCTGGTAAAACTACACTGAGTCAAGAACTAGTTAAGAAGTTGATGCTTAACCACACAGTTGCGTGGTTTAATGCAGATACAGTACGTGAACAATTTAACGACTGGGACTTTAGTGTAGAAGGAAGAACACGACAAGTTGAGCGTATGAGTAAGTTAGCAGATGAATCCAATGCAGACTTTGCTATATGTGACTTTGTGTGCCCTACAGAAGAACTGAGAAAAATATTTAAAGCAGATATTTTAATCTGGATGGACACAATTGAAGCAGGTCGATTTGAAGATACCAACAAGGTATTTGTTAAACCTACTAGTGCTACTTACCACGTAACTGATTGGTCTGATAAATGGGTTCGAGCAATTGCCGCAGACTTAACACAAGCACCTAGTGATAGCAATTTACGCAGTATAGTAAAAGCCATAAGTTGGCGTACTCTTGGAACGTTTGATACCTTTGTGCTTAGTTGGTTAATTACTGGCGAAGTTAAACTGGCTGTGGCCATTGGCGGAACGGAAGTATTTACCAAGATGTTCTTGTACTGGGCCCACGAGCGTGTATGGAATAAAATTAAATTTGGAAAAACTACCTAAGATATTCAGGCATAGCATTTTTAAGATTAGTAACTAGTTCGTTCCAACAGTCATCTAAGAATTCGTTACTATAAAATCTATTATAATTGTGATCTAGTACTTCTTGCATATCAATTAACATGTCCTGCAATTCTTCTAAGCTATATGCACAGATCTTATTCATAGTATTACCAATTGCAGTCATGCGCTCAATGGGATCTTCTATATCGTCATAACTTTCGTCGATCCACTTATCAAATGTTTTAAATCCATACTCACGTAGGTATTTTAAATTATGTGCAGGCCCTACTAATACAAAAGGCATTTTACTTATAATAGGTTTAAATATTTTTTCTGTTAGATGGTGTTTACTTTCCCAGTAGCAGGTTTCAGTTACCAAGTAGCAAAAACTTTCTTGGGTTTCTTTTACTGCACTTAATACAAAACTATGATTTGGAATAAATGCTTGGTCTTGATAATCGATGCGTAATGGCAATGATATATTTGCAATATTTGCTTCTGCTTCTGTAGCAAGTTCGGCCGTAATTAACTTGTTGGTAACTGCCAGTGCTAAGTTTTCTTGATATGTGCCACCATCGGGACATACATCATTATAACTAACGTAACCTTGATCTAGTAGATCTCGTTTGCATAGTTCGTTAATCAGTATAGTACGATATACTCGTGTGCTACTGGTTAACCGATTAAACGAAATATATTTTTTGGTTAATTTACGGTCTGCCGGCGCTACCAAGTCGGCACAATAGCGATACCCGCGGAACCAATCGTGTGCAGCAAATGCATGATGGAAGTAGTAGGCAGTTTCCCATTTGTATTTTTCTTTAAGTTTATCTAATGGTACACTATTTTTTTCGGTCGTAACAAGAACAAATGGGCCGGCATAGTTGTTTTGGATATAATCAAACAAGCCGTGATTATATTCACCATAAATTGGTTCTTGGTCGTAGAAGATAAACATTGGGTTATTGTATACTGTTTGAGCAGGATCAAATGGGTCAAACGATGGGTGAACATCGTCGGATATGCGCTCTACATTCTCTGGTTGAGTTGAACCATAAGGTGTTAGGTAAATTAGCCGTCGATATGCTACAATGTTTTTTAATTGCAGGAAAATGTTTTCGTAATGACTATGGATATTATACATGTTTGATGTTTTTTATTGTGGACCAAAACCGGGCTTGTTTGCTTTTGAACAACCTGCGACTAGCCTTGAGGATGCGGCCAGTAAGAGTAGAACAACATACTACTGGTATATTTATGGACTCAATGATTACACAGGATTTGATTTTGATTATGTTCCTGTTCCGTGGCAAAGTCAATTTATTCATGTATGGCCCAATCAGTATCAACCCAACGGAGAAGTGTACCTAGCGCAAAAGACCAACAGTGGCGAGTTCCATTTCCATAGTGAACAAGGTGTGCATAGACTGCCGGACCCTACCTACTGGAATATTCCCAACACCGTGGATCCCGCAAGCATTGATTGGCGTTGGTGCCCGGACCCAGCAGATCCTCCTTACAATTATGTGTTTGGTAACCAATGGCATCCTGGCACAATAGATCCTACTGCTACGTATTGTATTCCTGGCGCTACAGAATCTAAGTTCGTGCATGACTTTGTTGTAACTGTTAAGCCCAACATGGAACGATGGGAAATCCTAGACGATATCACTGGATTTGATTATAGTTGGAAACCAGATCCTACAGAGCCTCCTTACATTTATGTATTTGGTAATCAATGGCTAACTCCTGAACAACGTCCTGCACTACAATATCGGGTAGCTGGAGCCACACAATACAAATACCTAGATGAACCTAAAGCAACACGCATGGACCATCCTGGTAAGTTTAAGACACATTATCTCTGTGAGTTCGATTACTCGTGGGAGCCTGATCCCGGAAGCCCTCCTTACAATTATGTGTTTGGTAACCAGTGGTATCCTGGCGAAGTTATGCCCACGGTAGAATATCCCATGATAGGTGCAACAGAAACCAAGTTCATGGATATACCTGCTAGGCTATTAGAGAAACATGATAATCACTGGCATACACTAGTAGATTGTGAGTTTGATTATAGTTGGCTACCAGATCCGGGCGATACACCTTACATATATGTGTTTGGTAACCAGTGGTACCCTGCAGAAGTAATGCCCACAGTAGAATATACTGTACCCGGGGCAACTGAACGCAAGTACATGGATGTAAATCCTGCTCGGCTAATAGCAGATATGTCTCTATGGACCGTCCCCGAGGAAATTGATCAAACTAATATAGACTTTACATGGTGTCCGCATCCTAACGATGAACCCTACATACATCACTTTGGGTCAGACTATCAGATTAGTACCGGACTCATGTATACAGTCCCTGGTGCAACAGAGCCCAAGTTTGAAAGCGAGCCTCCTAAATTAGAAAAAGAAAAGACTGCGGTTACTGCGCTAGATATCTTCTTTATAGATAAGAATAACGCTACAGCACAGACCAGATTCGAACTGTTAAAACAGAAGTATCCTAAAATACACAAGGTACGTTATGCCAACAACATAATGGATACTATCAGTCGTTGTGTTACCCGTGCAAAGACCAATAAGTTCTGGATCGTAAGTAGTGAATATAACTACACCAACTTTGATTTTGCATGGCATGCAGAACCCTGGCAAACCTACATGACTCATGTATTTCCAAGCCAACATCAGAAGTGGTCCGATACATTCTTAATAAACAAATTTGAATTTAACAGACATACCAAGTGGGCAACTACCTTAGAACAATTTCCTAACTTGAACTTTGTAACAGATCAAACTGTAAGCAAGCCGGATAACCTGCATAATATCTATTATGTTGATCACGGTAATCCTACTAGCCGTCACCAATATGAATACTTACGCACTCAGCACCCTGATATTGTCATGACACGTTTCGTAGACAATTATCTAGATACGTTTAAGCGTATTATGACAACAGCGGAAACGGAATACGTGTGGATTGTTAACAGCGTATGCGATTACACCCAATTTGATTTTACATGGCAACCTGAGCCTTGGCAAAAAGAAATGATTCATGTATTCCCTAGCGGTATGGAAGATCGTGGAGACACATTCTATATACACGTAGAATCATTTAAGAAACAAATGATTGAATTAGACCTACTAGATTGGTTTAATGTTATCAATTATTGTCATGACCAAGTGGTGGAACGATTTGATGCACCTGTGCATTATTACGACACAGACGATCTTGTAACCGAAATTAAAAACTACAAGTTTGAAACTCCCTATGTGACATTTACAAACCAAAAAGATATACAGATAGTAATTGCACCCTGCTTATGGACCAAGAAAGACCGCGTAGTTCAGCGGTTATCGCGTGCCGGAGCTACCTGTGTAGTACCAAGAGATATCAAGGCTGATTTGAAGACGCAAATCTACGATTACCCCTTCATTAGTGACAAGAAACCTATACTAAACGACTACTTTGGCAGCCGCAAAGTTGGTGGCCTAGACATAGTATACATTAGTAACGGCGAACCAGATGAAGAACGTTGGTACGATCATTTATGCTATCAAAGTAACCATTGGGCAAAATGGGTACGTGGTGTTAATGGGCGTACAGCCGCTTATCAAGAAGCTGCACGTCAAAGTTCAACACCCTGGTTCTTTGCGGTGTTTGCCAAGTTGGAAGTTTTGGGTAATCAATTCCCCTGGTACGACTGGACTCCAGATTACTTCCAAGAGCCCAAACATTATATCTTCAACAGTCGTAACCCTGTAAATGGATTAGAGTATGGGCATCAGGGAGTAATTTGTTATAACAAGCGACTAGTGCTAGAAAACAATAACCCGGGCATTGACTTTACACTAAGTCAACCACACGAATCAGTTCCTATCCTAAGTGGCATAGCACACTATAATCAAAGTGAGTGGATGACATGGCGTACTGCGTTCCGCGAAGTAGTTAAGTTAAAACACTTTATGGCAACTGACCCTACCGTAGAAACAGAACATCGTTTACGTGTATGGTCAGATGAGAATTATCTTAAACATGCAGAATTTGCTGAGTGGAGTGTGCGTGGCGCACTAGATGCTATTGCTTACTATGATGAAGTTGGTGGAGACTACGAGCGGTTAAAACTGAGTTTCGAATGGGCCTGGTTGGAACAACGTTTTAATTCAAGTAAGCGGTAATACTGTCAACTACATGTTCTACTTCGTAGTTGGTCATTTCGGGATAGATCGGAAGGCTTAATGCTTCTTGTGCGTGAGCACTACTACCACGCATTAAATCTCGTGCGTAATCAATATAATCCCACCCCACTGGATGTTCAAATAAAGGTTGCTCGTAATGTATCTTAGTTTCGATACCTTTACTAGCTAAGTAACCTTGCATTTGACTACGATTGCCTGTACGCATAACAAATTTGTGCCAGGCATGTTCTACATCTTGATTAGGCAACATAACATCTACCCAATCAGTTAAGTGTTCTGCATAGTAATCGGCAATTTCTGCACGACGGCGTTGCCATGTATCAAAGTATTTTAACTTAACTAACATTTGAGCACAATCAGATTCTGACATCTTGCTGTTGGTTCCAGCAAAGTCGTGACCTGCAATCTTACCATTATCACGTAACGATAAACATGCTTGATAGATATCGTAATTGTCGGTTAATATCATGCCGCCTGATCCGTAATTGGGTAAGTTCTTTGTAGGATCAAAACTAAGCACACTAACATCGCCTAGTTTACCACTAGGGATACCGTTATATGTAGCACCAAAAGATTGTGCCGCATCTTCAATAATCATAACATCTTCATTAAAGAACTTGGTTACGTTTAGTAATCGATCGTAATCTAATACATTACCAAATATATTAACGTACATAACAGTATCAACATTGCCATCTAATGCATAATCGATACTGTCAATATCTAATAGGGCATTGTGATCTACATCACAGTATACAGGTTTATTGCCAGCCATTAGTACAGAGTTAAGTGTAGCAATAAAACTAATACCCGGAATCATTATGTTTTCAAAGTTTTCGCTACGTGATGTAGCCATTTGGGCAAACACAAGAGCTTGTGTCCCGGAGTTAACTGCTACTGCATATTGACGCATACAACGTTGAGCTATATGTCGTTCAAACATCTGGGTATAAGGACCATCTAACACATGTCCGCTTAGATATACACGATCACTGGCATCAAGGATCTCGTCTTTAAGTTCCTTGTATTGTCTTGCTATGCCAATGAATGGGATATCGTAACTCATTTTAATTTATCTTGCCAAAACTCGCTGTCACTAAACCAACGATGATATCGTACAAAGCCTTCTTCTACATCAACCACAGGATCAAAATTGAAATCTCTACGTGCTCGATCGATATTTAATGCACCACGTGAAGGAAAGTCTGCATCTTTATCCCTGCACTCTATACTACCTTTACCTACAATACCGATAGCAAGCTCTGCGGCTTCTAGTAACGTGGTACTATGACTCTTTGTGATATTATAAGTGCTATTAACAGAATTGGGACTTAGCGTGGCCTGCATAATGCCCCGGGCTGCATCTTCTACATAAGTAAAGTCTAAGGTTTCGTTTGCACCATTGACTTTAAGAGTTTGTCCTCGCATAGCACTAAGCATAAACTTACTAACTACACGATCTTCAACATCATATTCTCCGTAGACAGCACTGGGACGAATAATGACATGGTCAAAACACCCACGACGAGTATAATCTCGAACAAGGTCTTCGCCCATTAGTTTCATAATGCCGTATTGCCCTTGCGGACGACATATAGCATCTTCCACTACATCGTTTTTAAAATCTCCGTAGACCATTGAACTTGAAATATAAACAAACTTTGGAATACAATGACGATTGCATACTTCCAATAGATTAACTAAACCAGTGCCCATAACTTCTGCACCCCATACTGGATTAGCACTAACTACTTTTTGTCTGGGAAAACTTGCTAAGTGAATAACTGCATCGCAACCAAATGCAAAATTACTAAAGAATGCTTGTACGCGATCGTGTTCTCGTAAATCAATATGATGTGTATTGCCGTGAATACGGTCTCTGCGGGCACGATACAAATAGGTTAATTCATCCTTGGGGATAAATCCGTAATCGGTTACGCTGTCTATTAGAAAACATTCGTGACCTTCTTGTTCTAACTGACGTACTACATTATGGCCAATAAAGCCACTACCGCCTGTTATGATAAACTTCATACTACTCCTTGGTTAATACTTAAACTGCCATGTCGGCTTTGATTGATGCGTGACTAGTGTATCCATCTAACTGAATATCTGCCATGGTAAACTTGGTGATGTCTGTAATGTCCGGATTCAATAGAAGTTGTGGAGCAGGTAATGGTTCACGATCCAGTTGTTCTTTAACCTGCTCTACATGGTTTAGGTATATGTGTGCATCACCGAGCACGTGAACGAACTCCCCCACCTCCAAGTTGCACACCTGAGCTATTAGATGCGTGAGCAATGAATAACTAGCGATATTGAAGGGTACACCTAAAAACATGTCACAACTTCTTTGGTAAAGCTGGCAGGACAGTTTATTATCCTTACCAACGTAAAACTGTGCAAGAACATGACATGGGGGCAGGGCCATTTGGTCTAACTCACCAGGGTTCCATGCAGATATGATATGTCTTCGTCCATGTGGATCTTGCTTGATCCCATTGATCAGATTCATTAGTTGATCAACTTCTTTAAAATGTGTACTACCCTTACGATTGAACCAGGTACCAGCGTCGTTCTTAAATGTTTCTTGTTTGTGTTCTACGGGAGTACGCCAGTGACGCCATTGTACTCCGTATACACGACCCAAGTCACCTTCATAGTTGGCCTTGGGTTTCCAGTAACTGGCTAGTGCGTTAGGAGTCCAAATAGTAGTCTTACCATCTGCTGTGCCATATGTAATTTCTGCTAGACGACGTTCACTACCAGATCCTTCAATCATCCATAGTAACTCGCCTACACAGGCTTTCCATGCTAATCGTTTAGTGGTTACTGCTGGGAATGATTCGGATAAGTTGTAGCGTTGTTGCATGCCAAACATGCTGATGGTGCCTACACCGGTGCGATCGTCTCGTTGTTGACCATGTTCAAGGACTTGTTTTAATGCGTTTAAATAATGGTTCATAGACTGTGAATGTTGATTGGAAATCTTTACTTACCGAAGCTTTAGTGGGACTAAATCCTGTTAGGAATTCTTTTACGTATATCCTAGTATCTACTTTATACGATCCCTTGACGTGTGTCAAATATATCCGATCCAAAAGTGAATGTGCTTCTTGTAATAGTTCTGCACCACCAATAACAAATATATTTTGTCCAGTATGCTGACGTTCGATTGCCAATAAATTCTCTTTGATATCGCCACTAAAGGGCATAGCATAAGTTACTGGTCTATGTGTAGCAACGTATACAGTTCTGTTTGGTAATGGCTTGGGCATCTTAGGATCATCCCAAGTCTTGCGCCCGCACACCACTACATGACCTGTAGTTAGGTTTTTAAAATGTTGTAAATCTTCAGTGTTATGAGGCCAAGGCAAGGTGCCGTTAAACCCCATACCACCGTTAAAGTCAACGGCAAATATGGCATTAATCATAAGTGTTGTATTTCTATATAGTAAATTTTTCTTCTGTTGTCGTTTTCGTTGTAATAATCACGACTTCTAAAAGAATCTGTAATTTTTAAACCTGTATTATCAATAAGTGTACTAAATGACTCAACAGTTGACCCCTTGGCATTTTCTTGCAGTAGGATAATTCCGTTTGGCGATAAATGTGACTTAATATTATTAAAAAATTCTTTGTGCGCTTGCCAATCAAGGTCGGTGCATATCCTGTTGTAATTATCTTCCTCCGATACAATAGATGCATAATGCGGAGGATTGGCTACTACAAGATCAAACATTTCTGTATCGGGCAATAATGAAACTCTATCAATATGATACGTAGAAATGTCGTTTCTACAGGTTGCTTTAGTTTTGTTAGCATATTCTATAGCCGGTAGGTATAAATCTGACAAGCATAAGCTATTACATAGTTCATGATCTAGAATACTAAATCCTATGAACCCAGGGCCAGAACACCATTCATAACACTTATTAAATGTTCTGTTAGAATAGCGTTCTTTTATAACTGTGATATAATCTTGACCAAATTCCGTACCACCACCATCTAACTCTTTTTTGTATAAAATTTTTATATTGAGTTTTCCGCCAGGGGAAATAAATTCCAACATATTATAAATTCTTTAAGAGTTCGTCGGTGAAAGGTTGAATTACTTTTGATACTGCATCCACACTAATATGAAAGTCAACGTCTGTAATGACATCATCGAGTGCGTCTAGTTTTGCGTTAATTAGTTTTTCTATCAGACCTGGATCTTCGCCGTCGGCTAACATTTGTTCAATGTCAACATCAACACTAGTTCCGTCTGTGAGATTAACTGTGATATATCGCAATACTCCAATGGGGACTTGCTCTTTAGAAACTTCCTTGAGCAACTTCTCCCACTGGTCCTTCTTGTTTAAATTAAGCCGCTTGCTTTTTTGTCGGCGCGGCTTTTTTGGCTCTTGTTGTTTTGACATTTTTCGCTGGTGAAAGTTGTTTTGCTTCTGTTTCTAATCTTTTGGCTTCGGCTAACAACTGCTCAGCTTGTGCTTTCATTGTAGAGGCTTGTTGTAAACGGTCTGCGGCTAAATCTTCATCGGATAAAACACCTTTGATATATGCTGCAGCACTATTTGTAGCATCTACATCTAAATTAGTACGACTAACACTTGAGTTGTTTGGTGGCATACCCACTTCACGACCTTCGCGAACTTTTTTCTTACTGACCATACCAGCTTCTTTGTCGATGTCTGACAAACGCTTGATAGCCTCATCTCCTTTTTCCATTTCGTCTAGGATGTTGTTTAATTCATCTAAGCGAACAGAACTTTTCATAGTTGGAGTAATTAAGATTTGGCTAGTAGGCACTTTCTTAATAAAACCTTCTCTGTGCAATACTTCAAGAGCATTACGACCATCAGAGAAAATTGTGCGGAACAATACATCGCTAAATTCTTTAGCTTCTTGTCCAATTGGGCTTTCCAACGCTTTCATAACTTCGTCATGAATCATGCGTGGTAGTGTATCGCTATAAAGTAAAAGAGCCATATGAGTTTCATTTGGAACTTTACGCCATAACAACACAATCTTTTTACTATTGTGTTTGCCTACGTGCTTAATCATTTTGATTTTCCTTATTATGCCGCTGGAGCATCAGTTGCTGGAGCATCTGTTGCTGGAGTATCGGCTGTAGTTTCAGCAGGTGTTTCTGCTGTAGTTGGTTCAGCAGGTGTTAATGCACCGCTTACCTGTAGGAAAGTAACTAGGCGATTATATAATCCGCCTACTGCTTCCATTTCTTCTGCTTTAATTGCACCGCGTTGACTAGCAAGTTGAACTACTTGAGCAGCTAATAGCAAGTCTTGTAATTGTAATTGTACTGCTGGTGCGTCTGTTGTTGCTTCTGGTGTTGCTGTTGTTTGGTCTGACATAGTATCTCCATTGTATTAACTATACAGTTATTTACTACCAATGGAGATACCGGAAAATATTTTCTTACCGTTTAGAAATCGTAATCGTGCTTGTTAATTTGATCCAAGATAAGTGCAAACATACTAGCTTCACCCGGGATTTCAAATGCAGCACATTTACGAAAAATCACGTGATCATTGCTGTCCTTGCTGTACCAATCCCCTACCCAAAAACGTCCAGATAAGTTGGTCCAAATCCAATCAGTAATATGCTTGTCTGTTGAGCGGATATCAAACTCAACTCGAACAAAATGTGGAGGGCAATGTTCGAGCTCGCGGAGCCCGAACACCACCAAGGGATTGGCTTCCTTATACTTCAGCATCAGTATCGTGAATGTTACCACGCTTCTTAGGCGCTTGATGCTCACCCTTTTCGTTTACAATACCGGTAATAGCACCGTGCTTACGCTTTTCGATGGTAGGATCTTCGTGTAAAATATCTAGTCCCTGCTGTATTCCTTCTTCAGATGATTCTACAATAGTAGCTTTATAAGCGCCTTGATCAACTTCAGGAATAACAATGCGATCTTTGAGTAATGCCTCGGCGTCGCGAATAAACACTTCAGTAACATTGAACTGTTTAGTGTATTGTGAAATCTCTACAGCTCTCATTAGGTCATCTAAACAGTTTTCTATATCAAGCATACGAACCTGCAGGTCCAGTGCTAACTGACGTGCTTCTTTGGGTTTTAAATCTTTAGGGTTTTTAAATTCCATTATTGTCCTTAAATTTTATGGTCGAGTATAAATTCAAACGGGGTCATAGTTACCCACCCTAATTCTTTCTTTTCGCGAGCATAGTACATAGTAAGCCAAACCCATGCTCCGCTAGTTACTTGCGTGGGAATCCATGCATAATATCGGTTATACAAAATTCCATTATTACTTCTAAATGATGTTTCCATTATTCCTCTGTCCAATCTGTGTAAACAAGTTTATAAGTGCCAAGTAAGCCAAACATCCAAGTACCAGTCTTAACCATTTTTAGTTGACGACTTCTTACTGTTGGTTTCCAAGTATTAAAATTATAACGCACTTTTAGAAATTCGTCATCCGGGAAATTGGGCAACGGTTTCATCTCTTTAAGGTTTCCCACATATAAGTAGGATCATCTTTTGGTACAGTTGCTACAGCTTCAATGAAACCGTGTTGTATCGCCCAATTGATATCGTTAGCAATATTACCTGGGCAATCTCGATTGATCTGAATACCGGCACGGTTGGCTAAACTATAAGGTCCATTTAGTTGAAAACTTGGATCACCTCGACGTAGGGTAACCCACGGACTTTCGCTAGCAGTAAAATTTATGGACATAGTTTTACAATCTCTTCGGCGCTACGACCAGACTTGGCTAACTCTAATCTGCATTCTTTAGAACTTTTCATTGCTAGTCCGCCGGCCACAATCATAGAAACAATAACAAAGCCTATGCCCAAGAATAACCATTTTTCAAACTGTGTAATCATTTTTAATCCTCATCTATTAGTTTAAGAATATGGATAACCAAAGTACATAGTATAAAAGCAATAGCTACTATACAAAGTGCTTCGGTTAACCAAGTTCCTATCACTTGTCTGCATCCTCGTAGTGAGCCCAAACACCAAACTCTGGTTCTGCTGACTTGTTACCTTTGATAATCCAAACAGTATCACAGTACAGTTCTACCTCTGCAGGACTCCAACCGTAAAAGCAAAAGTCAGTAAACATGATCAGTTTCTTAGGTTCAATGTCGTTTTCACGCAGGTAGTTCCAAACACAATGTGGATCTGTACCACCACCACCACCTGGTTCAAAACTGCTGATATCTTCTAAGTTGTCTGATGTAAATGTAGCTACATTGCCGACTTCGGTATCCCAACCCATTACTGTGATCTTGTACTCATCGTAGGCTTCCATGATACCTTTGATTTCACTCAAGAAGATCTTTAGGTCTTGGTCTGTAATTGATCCAGAAGTATCAATACCGATGACAACATCAATCTGTTCGCCCGGTTTCATGCCTGGCATAACTGCATCCATATGCCAGCTACGACGTGAAGGACGTGCCCAAGTAAAGTCTGATTTAACTGTAGATTCGATCTGTTGTTGTAACAGTTCACGCCAATCCATTACAGGCTCAATCAAGTCCTTGATCATGCGCTTGACACCGCCTGGTACATTACCTGCACCTACGCTGGTTGCTGCGGCTAAGACAGCTTCTTTGATCTCGTCACGGATTTCCTTCTTTTCAGCTTCTGTGAGCTTAGGACGTCCGTTGCCTTGACCAGATTTGTCGCTTTCAGTACCGTCACCTTCTCCATCTTCTTCTCCGGTACCGTCCAAGTGCTCATCTAGTAATTGCTTGAGCAACTGATCAACGTTGATTTTGTCTGCATTGGCATACAAGTCATCGTAAACTTCTTCGGCGCACATACCTTTGTATTTAGAATCGTATAAGGCAACAGGAATCTTGTCACCAACACGTTGTTCTACCAAGTCCCAATTTACACAATAGTCATCGGCAATGTTCCATAACTTAGGATCGCGATTGCCACGACGTCCCATATGGTCATAAACAGCGTGTAACACTTCGTGGCCTACCAAGAACTCCAACTGCTTCAGCGGAAGCGAATTAACGAATTCTGAGTTGTAATAAAACCTACGTCCGTCTGTTGCGGCAGTAGGACACCATTCGTCAGCATTGATCAAGTTCATGCGGGTAGCAAGGTTACCAAAGAACGGCTGACGTAACAGCAAGCCGATACGTGCAGTGATCAATTTTTCACGGGCACTAGCATCTACCTTGGGATCTGTTACTGTTTTAACTTTGCTTTTTTCTGCTAATGTAGTCATTAAATGCTCCTAAATTTTTACTATACAACTATTATACATTAAACTGATTTGTTGGTCTGTAGTCTAAAAACAACGGTTTAAACTCGACTAAATGGTTTGTATTTGGCACCGTTATTGTGAGTAATTGAAGTTTCATCACCGTACTCATACATGGTTTTAAACGCTTCAATCCATGCACTAAAAATATTAACCTTCATTTTGTAAGTAGGATTAGTCTTTTTAGATTGTGCAATATACCAGCGTAAAAAGTCTGTGCCCAATACTGCGGTGCGGGCGATATCAAACAAATTATAAGCAACGACAGCAAGGATAACTACACCAACTAAACCGACTGTAATTTCACCAATAAGTTCAAACATTTAACGCTCCTTTAATTTCACTATACATACATTATACATTTAATGGAATTAATGGGCAACCAAAATAGAACCCCATAAACAGGGGCTCTAATTAGAAATTCAGCTGGATTTTACCATGTGCAACGTCTAACATCATAGCATAGCGACACAGGCGGCTCCAGTTACGATCACCTAGTTCGTATGCGTAGATATCGATCTTATGACGTACTCCGACACCAGTTTTCAAGCTCTGGACTTCCCAGCCGTAGTAACTGTATTGGAAGTTATACGCACCTGTAGCAGTACGAATCTTAAAGCGATTATCTAATGCGGACTCGCGATTGATACCTTTGTACCGTTTATCGTCGCCGATAGTGTCTATCTTAAAACTTTTGATAATCTCCATGTTACGAGCACGTTCTTTTTGCGCTTTGATACGATCAAGTTTGCCGCCGATGCTGACAAGGTCCTTGCCTGTCAAGCCCATGAGAGTAGCATATTCAACTAAACCACGAACTTGATCCTGCTTTTCTGCAGGGAACCTTTTAAATAATAATTCTGCTTCTTCCATATTACCCCCACTTCAATAAAAATAATGCAAACTTTTTCTTGTTAGAAACACGATAATGGTATAGTTCTTTACCATCTTCCCACTCACCAAATTCATCTTTTTCAGGATGTTCCCACTTACCAGTATCTACAAGCCCGCAATCATTTTTAAGATATTTTATAATACTTTCTTCGTCTATATATCCACTATCGATCAATGGAAATGATTCAGAAATCTTTTCCCAAACCGGGAATGGCATTTTATAAATCATATTACCCCCACTTTAATGCAAATAAAATTGCATCTTCTTCATTTTTAAATAATATTCCAATTTCTCGATGAGTTACCCACCGTTGTCCTTCCTTACCAAATTTTGCACATATCCATTTACTTAACTCTTGACACTCGTCTATTGATAGTTTTCTTGCCTGCATTACAAATGGATATGAATCTAATAGGTGTTGTTTTTCTTTATTATGTCGATCATTGGCAACTTGATCCCAATTAATTGAGTTTTTTAATACAGTATCCTCAAAATCCTGTTGGATTACTGGATCATCAATTTTAACCTTAACCCAATATCCTTCGAAACCATTTTTAGATTCGGTAATTCTAACCTGTTCTTTTGACCATTGGTCACGGAAAGAAAAGAGTACAAACATAGGCGGCCTACCGTTATGTATTGCACGAATTCTATCTGTATCATTTCTTATAAATTTGTATTCCATATTACCCCCACTGCAACATAAACGCACTTAGCGTTTCATCATCTTTAAAATATAAACGCATTTCATCTTTTTCTGTATGCCAAGCCCAACGAGTCGTTGATTCCATCCGGCACTGACCTTCATTGCCAGCTGGCTTTGCACGGATTACAATCCACTTAGTTTCGCAACCTGGACCAAACACTTCGTGGCACCAATTACGCCATTCTTTAAACTTTTCTATCCTGGGTTCACTCCCGCCCATAAAATCATACTCAGTTTCTACGTGATACTTCATAATATTATAGCAAGTGTGGCGCCGATCTAACCGAGTTACCTTCACTTGTTATACCTTGCTGTAATCTCTGCTGTCGACGATGACTGATACTTTGACTCTGTTACCGATAAAGTAGGTGCAACTGTATTGCCTTGGCAAATATCTCGACCTTCAAACGATCTTGCTATTCTACAATCCTGTCCCGTCGCTCCACTTACTACATGATCCGACACAGTACGACCTGTTGATTCATTTACTCCTACGCTGGCTACACCTGCTATAAACATAGGAACGGCACAACCGTTTAGCAGTAGTGCCGTTAAAAGTAGGAAGGTCTTATATCTCACGAATGCCTCCCATTTATGATGCTAGTGAATCTTACTTACCGCCTGCAGCAATAATATACTTGCCGTAACGCTTATGGAACTCATCAAAGTTCTTCAACTTACCTGGTACTAGTGGAAGATTATAGGTTGTCAAAGCTACGCGAGCTCCCATAACAACCAACTCAGTGGTAAAATTATCCATCATAAATCTGAAGAAGTTATCTGCTTGTTCATGCCATTCGCCGATCTTTTCTTTGCCTAGTTTGGCATAGCTATCCTGCAATTCGTAGCACATACTAACAGTCAATGAGTACATTGCTGATACTTCCTTAACCTTCAACTCTTTTACTTTACCAGCTAAAATATCGCTTGGGTTAGGCATTTGTCCAGCTACCTTACGGTGTGCCATAAACTTAACACCCAAACCATCGCCTACAGTACCGGCAATCAAATCACTCAATTCTGCATCTGTAGCATCTTCATCATACAAGAACTCTGATACGAAGCTCCATGAGCGTGGTGTAGCAAAAGCACGTGAACTTGAACGTGGGTTAAAGTCCATCAAGTCTTGTTTAGCGAAGCCGATGTAACCTACAACGTCTTTATGTACACGATGCTTAACTGCCCACTCGTTCCATGAATCGTAGTCTGCACGTACTTCTAAGTGTACGAAACGATTTGCTAAAGGCATTGGCATACGGAAACTTACACCTTTATCTGATTCACGGTTACCAGCCGCAACAATTACAACATTGTCTGGCAAATGATACTTACCTAGACGACGGTTCAAAATCAACTGATACGCTGCAGCTTGAACAGCAGGTGCCGCTACGTTCATTTCGTCCAAGAACAAAGTGATAACTGGATACTCTTTGGCCATTTCGGCAGTTGGCAAGTCGATAGGCTCAGCCCAATCCATCTTACCGTTGTCTTTGTTATAAAACGGAATACCACGCAAATCTGTCGGCTCCATCTGACCTAGACGCAAGTCAATGCACAGGCCGCCTAATTCTTGAGTCAAGTCTGCTACCAATTCTGATTTACCTACGCCTGGAGGACCCCACAAGAATACTGGACGTTTTACTTTGAAAGCACGTAACAAACGGCTACGGGTTTCACTTGGGGTAACTGTACGATTTTCACTAACGCTCATTTACGACTCCTATTAAAATTTAACTACGGAATTTAACTTATTTCTTACTATACAACTATTATACAATATTGATCTTTAACGGTCAAACAATCTTTACCGCTGTTGCATCTCTGCGATCGCTATATATCTTATTACCACGATCACGAATTAAGTCAGCACTACCTTGCGGATCGTTTTCAAACATACCGCGAATATCTTCGTCTGTAAGTCCTTCTTGAACATTCATAGTATAGATTTCGTAGTGTCTTTGACTATTTGCACGAGCTCGCGTCATTAGGTAATTTACAATATGGCTAATTTTTTTTGAAGGTTCCTTGTCTTGCAGAGTTGCCCAAGTAGCTTCTTTTTCAAGATCTGTAATATTAACCACAGCCTCAAGACCATTGCAGTCCCAGGCCATGATAAACAGATTACCCTCTTGCATTTTGGTACTCTGCAAAACAGCGATCGTATTCGGCTTTACTAACTTCTACGCCATCTACCAGATAGTGTATTTCGCCTGTGTCGCGGTTGCCCCAAGTCGTTAGCTCGTAGTTCATACTTCTGCGATTTCCCAGTTATTAATACGACGCTCAACTTCGTTGTTGAGAATGTCGCGGATAACAACGTCGTTGACCCCTGGGCTTTGACAATCGTTGTAGGTATCGGCTAAGCCCATTAATTCTTGCACGGGCATGTTGCGTACCATTTCTTTGTACTCGGCAATAGTTTGACATTTTGACATCAACATCTCCTTAGTTAAAAAGTGCTGGTTTTAGGTTTGTGAGTCGCAACCACCAGCAAAAATTGACTCGCTTCGTATTCTGGGGTATCAAGGCTCCCCAGGGACCGCACGGCCCCATTACAGCCTTATCCTGCCATTACTGGGCCCAACGATGCAGGCAACGGAATGTTGAGTATTTCACAAACATCTTTGAAATTGCACTGACATTCCATACCAATGTATTCAATGTCGTCGGCTTCAAATTCTGCGTAGTTGTCGTAACCCATGTCTTCGCAGATGGCATCTGCTGTTTGGATCACATGATTTTTTCTGTTGTAAGCCATTTTGCTTCTCCTTATCTTGACAAGTTGATAATACGACCTTGGTATTCCATAAAGCTAACCTTCCAAGGAACGAACACGATCTCACCAACACGGTTACCTGTATTTTTGTAACCAACTTCAGTAAACTCTTTGCCATCAAACACATCTTTAGTAACACGGATTTTATATGCTTGGTAACCACGAGTGCTATCGTTACGATCCAATACTTCGCCTTCAACAAAGCAATCTTCTCTGTTAACCATTGGCTTGAAATCGTAAGAACGAATAATGTCTTTTACTTGTACTTGCATGGTCTGCTCCTTGTTATTCACTATAACAACAGTATAGCATTTTGGTAATTAATGGTAAACCAAAATTTTAAGTACAAAAAACCCCCTAAAAACAGGGGGTTAAGGGTGTTGTTTTTATGCTACAGATTACATTGTTGTGTAATCTTCTTTACCGCAACCACACTCTGGGCATTCAAATGTTTCTGGCAATGAATCCCATGCGCCTTCTACTGCTTCATCGTGGACATGTCCACATACGATACAAATATGCTGTTCCATTATAGTGTCTCCAATTTAGTTTGATATGCTTCTGCATGACGCTTCTCTACTCGAGCCAAGGCTGCAAAACGTTTTTCTGCTTTGGCAAGAATAGCAGTAAATTCACTTGCGTGAGCTTTGCTTTCGTCAATTTGTGTTTGTGCTTCAAGTGCAGCAACGATATTACCTTCTTCAACTGCTTCTTTAAGCATTGTTGGGTACATGTGAGTGTATTCTTCTGTTTCGCCGGCGATAGCCATTTGCAAACATTCAGCAGTGGTTGGCTTACCTACTAACAATTCTAAATGACCGTGTGCATGTAATAGTTCCTGTCCAGCGGTGTGTTCAAAATGCTTTGCAATATCTTCGTGGCCTTCTGCGCGAGCGATTTTGGCAAAATACATATACTTTGTAAATGCTTGTGACTCTCCAGCAAAGGCCGATTTTAAGTTTTCTAGTGTAATTGACATATTGTCTCCAAATTAATTAAGTTAAAACATTATATAGTATTTCTATTAATAGAACAAACTATTTTTTGCCCAAATATTCGTGGCTGTAGCATACTCGGTAAGCATCACGGACTGTAGTTGTACCACCATATCCGGCCATCTTTCTAGCAGTACCATCCTTGTTTAGATAGCTACCCACACGGCTTTTCTTGTTCATTGACGTAGGTCTCCAAAGTGGACTATTTTCGCGATGCTCGCCAAAGCTAGGGTGTGCAGTCTTGCTAAAGTAGCGTAGCCCACGACTAACATATATTTCAGCAACGGCATCACTAAATCGTGTACCTATACCCATACCCTGAAACTCTGGCAGGATCACTGTACGATGACCGCGCCAGTACGAATGAATATCTCTGTTGGTTGAATGTATGGCGGCATGAAAGCCAATTGGTTTATCACCTAACAACAAGACATAGTAGTGTGCTGACTTGCTGATAGCAGTATCTAAATAGTGATACTTACTGAAATATCTCCAATAGTCGACACTTGAGCTTTTGATGGTGAGTGCAAGTTCTGGTCGTCTCCCCAGTCGAAGAAGTGACCTCCGGTTTTCTAAGACACAGAGATCTGTGTCATAAACGTATTCAGGATCCAACCATTCAATGATATCTCTATGGCAACTGGCAATATACAATGGATCTGTTGTGCCACGTCGATCATAAAACTTGCGAATACTTAATGCAAGACTTTTAGCAGTATCGCGGTCAACTACGGAGGTAAATTCATCAACGGTATTGATTCCTTGATCTAAGCATAGGGCCATAACAAATCTGTGATGCTCACCATTGCTTAGTGTGTTGGGTGTACGGAACCAAGCAGGGATAGTACGCAGGCCGCAGGCAAGCAATAGTTCTTCTCCACGTTCAGCAGTAGAGAAATTTTCAATAACTGCGGTACGTGGATCAAATTGAATCTGATTGCTATTGCCTAATGTGTTCAAGATCGTGCTTTTACCTGAGCCGCTAGTACCTACTATGAGTACAATGCCATTAGTAGGAAGCTCGGGTATTTTAACCTTAGCTTCTTTATGATCTGTGATATCGTACTTCTTTTTAATTTCTTCTAAGTAGCTCATACAATTCCAAAAAGGTTAAAATGGTCTTGCAAGGTCCATTTGTTAATATCAATCTCTTTACCTGTGTGAGTTGTAAACTTTGTAGTAGTATCAAAGACATTGTAGCGTTTAAAGAATTGCCAATAATCGGGACTTGAACTCACTCGCTTATGTTCACGTAATAACCGATCGTTGGATTTACTAATAAAACAAGTGGGGGTATTCAGCGCCTGGGCAGTTGTTAATATACCTTGTATTAACATGTCGCGGACCTTAGCTGCAGGAATAACATGTTCAAAAATACAATTCTTTAAATCGACTCCTACTTCTGTATAATGGGCTCCAATACCGCCCTCAATTACATATCCATGATAACGACGTATCCAATGGTCCATGCTATCTCGAAGTAGTCGGCCAGTTTGTGCAGTATGTTCATTACGATTGTAACGTTCTACTAAGCGATCAAGTTCATCTACTGCAATGATCAAACTTTCTGCATGAGTGATATTGCTGCGTTTGACCTTGGCGTAGTCTGCTTTAGTAAACTTTGATAAGGATTCTTTTAACATTATTATAATTTTTGTATTATTGCCAGGTATTTTTTAATGGCAATGTAACCCCGAGTGCTTTCTTCCACTGTGCATATCCAATTACTGGTCCCGATTCAAGTGCCACTTGTTTGCCATGTTTGATAAAGGTTCCTAACTTAATCGAATTACTTGTTTGTAAATAATCAACAACGATATCTCCGGTGAGCATAAAGCAATCAATAATTTGATTTGTATGTTCATCAAATGCAATCAGATAAGTATCTCTACATTTTGATTGCAAATTGGATTCATATTGTATATCACCAAAAGATGCAGTAAACGCCGATTCCAACTTTACACATTCACTTTTTTTAACGCACTCGAGCAGTTTATTGTCTTCTTTAGTTAGATAAATTGCTCCACGTTTAGTAACAAATGAATTATCTGTATTAATTGTTCTCGACGACGTTTTGAATTCTACTTCTGTTATTTTTCCGTTTTTAATAAAAATACCATCTGCACCGCGCTTTTCTTTAAGGTAAGGTAATGCACCAATATGTGCAGCTGCTAAAATATCAAATGCTTTTGCAGATAATACAAAAGCAGATAGGTCACCTGCATGAGCATCCGCACCGTGGAATTTTTTAAGGTCAAAGGAATTATTTTTCATTTGACGCTTAATCTCTGCAGAGTTTTCTGCAATCTTACGTGTTATCTCTTTGATATTTTTCATTTAATAATTCCAATCGGTTAACTAACTGTAAATTATATATTAATGAGTATTAGGGGTCAACCGTTTGTTTCTATGTTGTCTAAATACGACACTAAATCGTTTCCGTGCAATGTCAGCATCAGTGCTTCTTCTTCTTCAAATACTATGATTTTTTGTCGTTTAAGCAAGTAGTACATGCCCTTAAACAACCGTTCGAGTTGAAGTAAATTGCGATTAGATAGTTCTTCTGAAAGTGCAAATTCATAACTTTGCATTTTAAGATTAGCTTTAACAAACTGTAGACCGGCTAAACTTAATCTGAGACTGTTTGCATCTGTGGGATTTTTCCACCAGCGCCGTTGCATGTCAGTAGTCATGCCAATAGGAATACCAGCTTGGTCTACAAATATTTTAGTAAGCTGACGTTGGGTGTAACGCTTAGGGGAAGATTTTGTCACCGGCACGTAAAAGTACTACCGAAAATTTATCGCTCTTAAACAAGGTATTGAGCTTTTTGCAAAGATTAATCGCATGTCCGCTATTTGAGAAGGATACTTTTTTATATTTCGGGCCAGGGTACGACACAAGTATATTGTGTGTCTTTAGATTGATGGGTTGGTTGTCATAGAATACTGCCCAGATGCCTTCAGAGGCTAACACCTGTTCGCTTTTATATGTTGTCTTGTTTACATGATCCAACAGCACCGTTGGTTTAGGTCGACTCATGATGTTGTTCCTTTTAACTTTTTTGTTTGTGATATCTTTAACTTAGTTTCTTCAGAGTGACTCTTACCACGCATACCAATATTAATTTGTTGAGATCTTTTGTCTTTAATTTTATCTATTGTTTCTTTAGAATGTTTCTGTCCTGTGCGGAGATTCAGTTGTTTTGCTCTTGCTTCTTTAATTTTTTGTTTTACTTCCGGAGAATGAGTATATTGTCCTTTAATTCGACCACCGCCATCAAGGCCATTTTCTATTTTTAAGTTTGCCCACGAGGCCGACTCGACAATATTGTTTTCAGAGGAAAATTTAGTAGCATACTCAACTAGCGAGTCTTCAGTTACGAACAATTGACACCAGTGTGTAGTTATATCAAATCCGTGTGCTTTTAGATGATTTAACCAGCGATTTCCTGACCCAGAATATTTAATTGGGTCTTTCCTTGTGGTTTTACCAAAATACTGTAACCCGGTGATATTATGTTGCTTAATATATAACCATGTGGGTTTGAATGCTGACATTTTAACTATCCTTGATATACAGTTTATTTATCTCAATATATACCCAGTTTATTTAAAACCGCCGCCATCCATAGTAATCTGCGTAACTTCTGTGGCAACAGTACTATCCTTGCTTAAACCGGCAATAGTGGCCATCAAATCATAAATTTCAGCATGTAAACCGCGAGCTTCGTCGGCATTTAAGGTTAGAATCTTGGCGTTGGCTTGATTCATTGCTCTTACTTTGTCATTGAACTTTTTAATTTGTAGTGATACGTTATTATCCATTTGCTTCTTTCATTGATTCTACCATGCGCTCTTGAGTTTTAAATGGACCTTGGTATTCGTAACGATTTAACGTAATCAGTTTAGGGCAGTATGCACGGACCCATGTGCTACTAAACTTAATGATATAATAGCCTGCACAAAAGAAACTCTTTGACTTTGCGCCTTTGGTGTAGATAGGCAAGTAACGTTGAACATCTAGTACTTCATTATTGGGCTGTGTATTAGTAGGAAACCCATATACATCGTATGTATCTTGTTTAACTTTCTTTGGCTTCTCGGCCTTGACAAATTCAATATTGTACTTGGCACTGATCATTTTAATGCTAGGAAATTGTTCACGTTGATTATCGTGTACATATACAAATCCGCCTTCTTCCACGGCCATGATGTTTCCTACCTTGTTGCCATACCGCTCAACAATCCACATCTTATTCTTTACAATCGGTTTAGCAATCATTTCAGTCATACAAGTAATCCTATCATTGTTATATATGTTAATGCGTGTAGGTATTGGTCAAGGCCCAATAACCACCAAAACTTTTCACTTGACTCTGGCTTCCATCCAAAATGAGCATTTAGATTCATTTTTGCCCAGTCAATATGATAGTGTACTACAGCATCTGCAACGGCAAATACCAATGCTATAGTAATATCAAACCAGATGAAACAAAGGTATGTGCCAATGCCATGTAGTGTGGCATGTATTAGGCCACCTGGGTGTCCATACTTGCCTTTGTTCTTCCACTGATATTCCCATTGTAGGGGAAAGTCTATAATGAAGTGTTTAGTAAACAAGCAAATCAATAATAAAGTTAATGTCATTTACGCAACTTTCTACATTCTTCTTTCATAGCAGGAGTATAGTCTGGACTAATTTCCGCAATACTACAGTTAATCATTACCTGCCCTGACATAGAACTATTAATGCCATAGAATAGTAACCCCATCAGGATAGCCAAAGTTGCCAGCGCAGGCCACATTAACAAGTGTTCTTTAGCAGTAGTCATTTTCTTTGAAATACATAATTTAATGCAATAAGGGCAATATCAAGTACACAACTCGTCCACTCACCCTTGCCAAAGTCCACTAGCAAGCACATACTCATCCAGCCGATTGTGAACCAACTGATTTGTGTAAAGTGCAGGTCGTACCAATATAAAAACTTTTTCATTTCTTCATCCATTCTTTAATTTTGTCAACGGTTTCTTTTTCGATTCCAAGGAATCCGTGATGTGAAATACCCGAGCATTCATTACCTCCGATATCACCGCCATCCATCATGATAGTATCTGTACCTAGTGCCTTGGAGTGGGTAACAGCGCCTGGTCCGTTGGTCCATTTACAACTATCGCCAATGTGACCGACTACAATATTTTTACTCTTTAATCCAGTGCTGTCAAAACTGCCCACAGCTGAAGTATGTATAAACCCTGCAACTTCGCCATCTATGTGTGTTGCTAGATACATTGTGTCAGGTGTACTATAACTAGTACCAGCAACAAATATTTTAACTCCCGGATATCTACGTTGCAAATCATCAATTAATCCACGCATACGGTCAACGCTACTAAACCGATCTATAACTACTGTTACAGTTTCTTTGTCGGCAAACAGTATTCTTGATCGAATTAAAAAGTTACCTTTGGTATTAAAGAAGATTGTACCGTCTGCTTCTTTTTGTAATCCTATTGTGCCATTGCCACCGGGCATTAAAATAACAGCATACTTGGGTTTCGCACCTGGATATTCTGTTAGTAGATATGGAATTTTATCTCCATTGGCATAATGAGCAGTATCTACATACTGGTCTGGTGCATAGGTAGCAGACGAAAAGTCTGCAGGATTACTTGGGTTATGCTGTGCATACACCACGGAACTAACTAATAAGCAGGATAACACTAATAATTTATTCATTTACTTTTCTTAGTTTGCCGCAGGACGTCTACGTTCATAATCGGTACGTTGTAATTCTGACCAAACAAGATTCTTTTTAGCCAGGCGAGCTTGACGCCAATCCATAACAGTGGCTACTAACATAGCACCGAAGAATCCAATACCTATTCCAGTAGCAAGGAATAATCCAGCATACATTATCCACATATTATTTCTCCGGGTACGGTGCTTCTAAGAAACGAACATAACTATCAGCCATCTCTGACATCTTAATAAGATCATACTTGCCGCAGAACTTTAAGAAGTGTGCTCCTACCATAGGGCGATTTAACAGAACTGCTCCTTCGGCGATAGTAGTAGTAATCTTGGCTTTAATATCGTCCGGTTGTGCAGATAAGTCGACTAAGACCACATTGCGATTATAATCATCTAGAACCTTATGCTCTACTTCATTATGATCAGTCCAGCGTTGTAGCATTAGATTATTCCATGCAAAGCCCTTCTTATCTTTGTCGGCAAAGGCTTCTTCAAGACCAGTTTTAGTCTTAGTTCCTTTCCGACGTACTCCCGGGTAAGCCGAAAATACGTTGTCGGTGGGGTCTCCCCGCATACACTTTTCGAAAAGAATCCACTTAGGATCCGGAATGACCTTTGCTTCCTTAGTTTTTTTATCGATGACTGCTTTACCCTTTTTGTCGAAAATACCTTGAATAGTGTGGAGCTCATCTGCGATCCCGTTGTATTGATTTACGTTGTCTGCTAGTAGTTGATGGAAGTCACTATCGCTTGATACGATAGTGTGATGATCTGTTGGGTGACTCTGAATCCAACCTGCAATTAAGTCATCTGCTTCTAAATTTTCGTGTTGCAGTACTGTGCAGTTGGTCTTGTTGGCAAGATAGTCTTTAAGGTTATCAAATGATTCCCAAAAGAGTTTATCTTCCTCTTGTTCTGTTTCTGTAAGTGCCGCACGTGCCACAGCACGGTTAGCCTTGTATGGTGTATAAAAGTCTTTGCGCCAGCTACGTCCTTCTAAGAAGAAAATAACGTGATCTGCTTTTTGATCTCTCCAACTTTTACTAACACTACCTAGCGTAGTATGTATAGCAAAACCCAGTTTATCCCAGGTATCTGCTTGGCGGTGAGCGGCGTGTCTAGCACGGAAGAATGTGTTTGCGGTATCTACAAGTAAGTATCTCATTGAGTTATAATAGCATTTAATGATTAAGCTGTCAAGTTCTTTTCGACTATGCGTTGATATAAGAACTCTGCCCATGCACAATGGGCATCTACACCAAAATGGTAAGACGTTGGGTTAACTGTTTTAAATCCTTTTTGGATGCACCAATTGTAGTAGGTAAGATCTGGATTATATGGGTCAATATATGAATTGCCCCAGTCGAGCTCTTTATGTGGAATGCTGGATACAGTTATCTGTCCTGTACGTATAGGAGCAAAGTGGCTATAGGTATTAAAGAATACATGCGGAATGTTTAATTCATCCAATTCTTTATGGAAGTTATGTATACGTGTGTGCCATTCCAGCAAGCGTTTTTCTCGATATGGCTGGTCCTGCATAACGACCCATTCTTTATATTGCGTTTTCAATTCGTGAGGAACAGTATCTGTGCCACTTGCAGTTACTTGGTAATAGATTCCATTGTGAAGCCATTCTTCACGTTCCCAAGTTGACCATCCTATAACAACAAGATCTGGTTTAGAGTCGTTTGGAAAGTTTGCTAGATATTCCTGCGTGGTTCTTAGAATCCGGTCATTGCTTGCAGCACTTTCAGCAGCGCATTCTAGAACAGCATACAACATATTGGCCAGTTCGCAACCATAGCTAACACGTAGATTGTCTGGGTGAGGTTGTCGGCCCAGTGCCCAGTACAAGGGATCATCTTCTGCAAAAGCATGTGGGTTAACTGCTTCAGCACCTGCGCTATGGCTATCACCATTTACATATACAATCATACTGACCTATATTAACTTACCTCGGTGCGTCCATCACCGATATCTCTACGATTGATTTCTCTAGGACGATCATTAATTGGTTGATTGGCTTCCCATTGTTCAAAGTTTTCGGCTACCACGTTCTTACATACGTCTTGGAACCATAGGTCTACCATGTCACTATCTGTTTTGCCTTTGTATCCGGCACGTACCAAGTTTGTGATGAACTTTTCATTCCAGTCTAATTCAAACGCACCATTGCCGATATTATCTGGATCTAATTCCACTGCTACTACACTAACCCAAGGTTCTCCTTTGGCGTCAGCTGCTTGTCGCGGAGTCATTCCTGTAAAATCAATCTTCTTGGTTGTCTTGACTTTAGGTGTTGCAGTTGCTTTAGCCACTGGCTGTTTAACTGCAACTTTCTTAGTTACTGTTTTCTTTGCTACTGGCTTTTTAACTGCAACTTTCTTAGTTACTGTTTTCTTTGCTACTGGCTTTTTAGTTGCCATTTTCATTCTCCTGAATTTCTAACCATGTATTTTACTTGACTTAGGTACTCATAGTCAACTGGTACACCAGTAGTCCAATCTGTGGGTCCTGTTTGCACCAACAACATTTGTTCTTTTCTACGGTCCCATACTAACCAGTACAGGTTACCCATTACTACTTGAAACTGGTATTCGGCAGCATGCACCATGTCGGTGATATCTAACCGACGTTTAATACCTTCTGCTTGCTTTTGTAGTACTGCAACTAGTTCCATAATACGATCATACTCCTGCTGGGCATACATCCTAGCATGATTGATCATTATGTCTTTTTGTTTAGTGACAGGTACAAGATCAAACTTTGGACCACTAGACTCTGTAGGATACGTGCTAACATTTCTATTAAAGAAGGGTATTAAGACATTGCCCACAGTGATATCAAAGCTGGTACGCCCGTCACTGACATTAGACCTTTTATCAGTCACTGTTTTAATTTCTGTATAATGTATTCTACTTCGTTGTAGTAACGATGTTCTTCAACTGGAGTTCCAGGCCCAGTCCATACTGCTGTACCTTTGTAAGCATGGGTTAGCCAAAGACGCCGACCAGTTATATGGCAACGCTTAGGCCATAGCAAATAAACTAATTTAAACTCTGCACGAGTATTAAAAGGATCGTATTGTTCGTCCATCCACATTCCTGTTATATTCATTCCGTATAAGCCTTGCGGAAACATTCCGTACCTTACTTTCACTTGCCCCAACCATTGCCCCACAAGTCTACGTGCAAGCGTGGGCTATAATTAAATCCACGTTCGCAACAGATATTGGCAATGTTTAGTTTGTTTGATTCATATGGATCAACAACACCGCCCTGTGGCATCAAGTAAACAACACCAGTAAATCCACCTGCACGGAAAGCATCTACAGCCCGAACTGCCTCGTCAACGTGATCCGTTGTTTCCACAACAAACTTAAGATATGTGTGTCCATATGTTTGATAGATATTAACAACCTTGGGCTTGATAGCATCTTCCCAAGTTTCCCCACTAGCACTTAACTTGGCACTTACGCTAAAGGTAACTTCACGTCCGGGTAATTCATCAACCCAATCGATTAAGTAATCACGAAAGTCTTCATGTAGCTCTTGGGTACCATTGGTTTCAAATGTAATGTTCTTTAAGTCTGCCATACGTGGATGACTCAGCAACTCAGCATAAGCACGTTGCCAACCCAACAATGGTTCACCGCCAGTAATAACCAGGTGTACATCATTGCCGTTATTCTGCGCCCACATGTTATTAGGAGTTAATGCTAACATTTGTTCTACAAGTTCTTCTGTAGTTAATGTTGGACTTAGGTGTTTAAATGCAGGATGCCAACTTGCGTAACTATCGCAACCTGTTTCAACTAAGGGTAAACTTAAGAAAGTATCATATTTGCTAACTTCTTTAGCAACTTCATCTGCACCTGTGGATTTTTCACCGGGCTTGCAACCAAATGAACTACACGTAAAATTGCAACCATACGTCCGCAGAAAAACTGATGGCACGCCAACAAATCTTCCTTCTCCCTGAAGTGAATAAAACAATTCACTTACTTTAATCTTTGCCATTATTGTCCTTTAACATATCAAATCCTAACTCTCTTGGTGTTTTGCCACGCCATTCTTTTGGTGTTCTTCTACCCTACGCATTTAATTTTTATTGAGTTGGGTCTTCGGGATTAATTAAATTATTATTTGCAGATTTCTGCATTACACCGGACAAATAGCTATGATATGCTTTAGTTCTATCACCTTTAGCAAATACACGCCTACCACACTCGTTGCATTCGTGATAAAACATTTCGTGTAATATAACCTCTCCACCTGCCCATTTAGGTTGCTTTTCTAATACTTCCGACCCCTCAATGGTAAATTTGTCTACACATTGATTAAACGTACATATCACTTCAAACGTTACTGGATCTAAAAAGCTAACATCAACTTTTTTCTTTGACATTTTTTTAATCTTCATATATGTTTGACCATTCGGTTAGTTTTTGACTTTTTTTCACTTGTGCTACATGTAATTCTTTATCTGTATATACTTGGTGTGCTTTAAGTAATTCTATTAGTAAAGTAACATCGCCCAACTCTTGTACTAAGTGCTCACGTTGAGTGCCGCCATCTTTGTAACTATTGTCTATGCCAAAGCGGCGAATCTTGCTGATAGCAACAATTACTTCCGCACACTCCTCTTGGAGTATGTCTAGGATTTTGTTTACCTTAGGCGAACAGGTCTTCATTCCACTCACGATGTCCTTCACGAAACGCCATGTTACTTTGGGTTTCTCTAACTTCGACTTTGTAGCACCATAGACGATCTGCTTCAGCTTCACCCCACATGTCAGGGATATAAACACCATTGACATATTTGTACAACATATCTGCTAGTCCTTCACACCCTAGCCTAGGAAGGATAGTAAGTTTAGCTAGATTTTTTTCTTGTAAAAGTTTGTATGTTTCTAATTCAGGATCATCTTCTGCCACTAATAAAGTGTGATCAAATTGACTTTCTAAAATACCTTTAAGCTCTTTAAGTCCGCCATAATCGGCAGCCCAGTGGCGGGTATCTAATGTATCTGTACCAAAGTAAAATTTCATACTAAAACTATAACCGTGAATTAAGTTACAGTGACTATCGGATTTCCATTGGCGATATGCACACGGAAATGCGTCATGATATTCTTTTGTACTGGTGTACTTGTATTGTATTGCTTGATTCATAATAATTCTCCTATGTTAATTATAGCATAGGCGGCAGAATTTATCAATCGGGATGACGCCATAAGACCGATGTTTTTGGGGATATAACTATTTATCTTGTTCAATTTGGGTGCATTTAAGTTTATCATCGCATAGTTCAAATGTACCATTTTGGGTATTCATGCGTACAATATGCCCTTCGTGAACTGTAAAGGTATATTTGGCATTGTCAACCGCAGGCATTGTCACTTGGTATCCAAGTAAAGCACACATCAGGGCTGTTAGGGCTATCATTTATATTTCCTGGCAAATTCTAAATGCATTTTCATAGCGGCTCCAGACGAAAACTGGGTATCTTTTCTAAACGTGATTCCGTTTAACATAAATGGTTTTAATACCCTATCACCATTCCACCAACTACGTTGAATCCGAATATAACCTAGGGTTTCTAATTGCTCACGTAATGCCTTAAACTCTGGCCCATCATCGCTACCGGTCATACTACACTTGCCCTTACCTTTAAGGACTTCAACAAGATCTTCGTCGGTAACAACGTCCTGGTTTAGATAACTATTCCATTCTTCATAAGTAGCAAGGTGCCATTCGAGAGATTCATCGAGTTCAAACTTCTTTATTGCCACCACTCCTCCCAAGGAAATACGCACCAAATAGGATCTTCTAATTTGTTTATGGACATACCCGCATAGTCTACATCCTTAAAGTCACTTGCTTCGTTGTTGATTAGTACAGCAAAGCGTACATTGTTACCAAAAACATTTTCCCAGCGTGGATGATTGGGTAAGCAACCGCTACGCCAATCTTCTTTGATCCAATTGAGTGTAGCACCAGTGTCGTTAATATCATCTACAATAAGAATATTTTTAGCATATATAGTATAATCAAACGAATTGTCGCCGCCAAGTACACTATTATTAACTGCAATTGGTCCTATTTCACTTGTATATTCTGTTGGAAAATATCCGAATGCTTCTTCGGCCATCCATAGATTAGACTCTGGGTTAGCATTATCGTCGCGGAAACTAACTTTAAGGGTTTCCATTGGTACATCTAAATATTGACTTAACATATTAGCAGGAATTAGGCCGCCGCGGGTAAGTCCCACAACATAGTCGGGGCGCCATCCATCTCGGGCCATTGCACGAATGATTTCGTGTACCCAGCCCTTAATTGTTGCTTCTTTGTAAAATACTTTTCTAGACATAATGTTCTGCTTCTTTTAGGTTGTGTGTTTGTATATAATCTATAAATTTTAACAGGAACATACTTGCGGCGCTTGCATCTGCTCCATCAAACCTTACTAAGGTTAAACCTGTGCCATCTTGCATTTTGTAGCTGGCTTTGGCTTTACCGTATTGTACTTGATTTGTAAAATGTTCGCGACCACGGCCATCCCACCAGCGTACTCTAGTAGCACTTCCGCCAATCATGTTAAACCACTCGCCCATTTCGTCAGTGAGTTCGTTGACCATAAAACGGATTTCGTATGCTACCTTGCATCCTGGGGGAAGTTGTTGCATTACTCTGCGTCAGTTAAGGTTAAAACCATTTTAAGTTGAGCTTGTGCTAGTTCGTACTTGGCAAGTGCATCTGCTACTGTAACATTCTTGGCGGCAAGTTCTTTGATACGAGTTTCTTCGGCCATTTTCTTATGGCACCAATCTAGAGCACTAATAGCCGCACCGCTTAAACTAACTTCAGCAGTACTACCAAACGCAAGCCAGTTGCTTCCGTTATAGACTTCACAATGATTGCCATTCATGCGAATCATACCAGTTGCTGGGTTACCACTCGGATCAGGATAAACGTATGGAGTATTGTTGTGTCCGCTGACATGTAGATATCCTGAGGTGTTAGAATAGATATTATTAATCATTTTTCAACCTTGGTTAAACGTAGGCTAACATCTCTGCCTTCGGTAATAATACGATTTTCAAGTTGCAATATTTTGTGATTTAGTCTAACGATGCGAACATGAGCATATACCAATGCAGCAACTACTAAGCTAAATGTTAAACCCCACCCAGCAACAATACCGATGACCCAAGACCATAATCCATTGACTTCTCCAACGACAGTTTGCAACGATTCGACTATCATGCTTTTAACTTGCTCATAGTAATAATTTTGCCTAACTCACGATCAAAGTCTGCACCATCGGGGATAATATACAGCTCGCCATTGCTATATTCTTGCAGATTCATCTGAACAATAGTACCACCATTGGCTGGGGTAATTTTAATAGTCATTGTTTGACTGGACTGTGGCGTTTGTGCAACCCCATATCCAGCTGGATTAATATTAATAGTTCCTTGACTGCCGCCTAAGGTGTATGACATGGGTTTTTTATCTTTCTCTATTGTAATTCTACCTGCTGCTAACCAGTTTAATATGCTGATGCGGAAGTTCTTGAACCAGAAGCTCATGAACGCAATAATTCCATGCTAACAATATGTCCGATGCGTGTTGCAATATCTTCGCCGTCGGGGATAACATGTGTGATGCTATTATTACGATCTGTTCGACGATCGTAGCTACGAATCTGCACTACAGTTCCGCCTTGTGCCGGCATAACATTAAAGGATAGTCCTTCTACATCAACTGATCTTGCACCTACAGCTACATCCTGTGCTACAGGTTGATTGTTATACCAGTCATCTCTAACCCACTTAACAACAATTCTCTTTAGCCATTTCATCGTGCATAACCTTGTTGTAATTTGATATTATCAAAAAACTCTTTTTTAGTATTCATGTCAATTTGGAATGCACCTGTTAATACGGTAGTTTGAGTCAATGAGCTACCTGCCATAATACCACGATTTTCGCAACATCCGTGTGTGGCCTGAATATAAACTGCAATATTTTTACTACCAGTTGCTAAGCCGATCTCACGTGCTATGTCGTTGCACAGTTCTTCTTGTAGTGTGCCGCGACGAGCACACCACTGAGCAATCCTAGTATACTTACTAAGACCAATAAGCCTATTGGCGGCAATAATCCCAATGTAAGCCACTCCCACAACTGGCTGATGATGATGACTACACATAGAGCGCAATTCACTCCGTACAACCAACATGCCTTTATATCCATCATCTACCTCGTTGGGAAAACTTGTTGCATCTGGTGCAGATTCATATCTACCTGCCATAATTTCATTGTAGTACATCTTGGCCAAGCGTTTAGCTGTACCTTGACTATTGGGATCGTTTTCACGATCAATTAGTAGCGTATCTAATACCTGCTCAAAAGCCACAGTGGCTTCCTTGATTAGTTCTGCTTTTACTTCTTCTGTTACGTATTCACTGATGTTATCACCAGCCCAAAAGCGTTTCTTATCCGCTTTCATTTTTTCACGTAATACTTGTGCTAAGTTTTTTTCTGACATTGTTTTCCTATTTTCTGTCGTGGATGACTTTATTCAGTTATTGTATAGTATTTAGACCTAGGAGTCAATACATTTAGAATAAATACATGTTCAATGAAACGTGCCGTTCTGTGTGTATCTAATCCACAAGATTATATTCCTAAATTAAACAACTATAGCATTATGGTAATTAATCCTAATGCCACTCCTGCACGAAATCAATACCTATTAGCCAATTCGGACTGGAGTTTACTAATAACAGACACTGAAGAAAAACATAGAGATGGTGCCGACTATCCAAACGAGCGTGTACTTTGGTACACCAGTGGAACCACTGGCGACAGTAAGTTCTGTAGTTTTAGTCAAGACCAACTGGACAGCATGGCCAAGACTATTTGTAATGCTTATGATATTACAGCCAATGATAGGTATGTGAGTGTTATGAGTTTATGGCATGCACATGGTCAGGGATTTTATTGGGCAACACAATTGGCTGGATGTGAAACTCACTATTTGCCGGTTAAGGAAATTAGACATCTACCCAAATATAGTCCAACTTTTATTACAGCTATCCCAGACTTACTCAGAGTTATTGGTGAACTTGAATTTAATACCAATTTAAGATTTATTCGTGGTGCTAGTGCCCCTTTGCCGGATCTACTATACAAGGGTCTGCAGAATAAATTCAATATTCCTATAATAGAAGCATTTGGAATGACCGAAGCATTTAGTCATTGCTTTAGTAATCCGTTACATGGCAAACAACGTATAGGTACTGTGGGATTACCAGATGGTATTGATGCACGTATCATTAATGGCCATTTAGAAATTTGTGGAGCTAATATTGCAACCCCCGGATGGTTTGATACCGGAGACCTATCCGAACAAGATGACCAAGGTTACTACAAAATATTAGGACGTCACCGCGATCAAATCAATATCAAAGGTGTTAAATTAAATCCATTGAGTCTAGAAAAACAATTACTTGAATCTGTTGATGGCATGCAGGAATGTGCGGTATTTGGAACTGACAATGTTAACTGTGTATATGTAGGCAATTGTGATAAAGACACTATTATTAGTTTCTTATTATCATTGGGTAGTCATTGCAGACCAAGTATTTTAGAATCTGTAGAACTAATACCGTTAAACCCGGCGGGTAAGGTTTCCCGTAGTTTGCTCAATTCGTTGTATTACTAAATCGGCATAATTCTTGTAGGCGTCAATAGTGGGATGATTGGAATCATTATCCCACCATTGGTTATTAATGGCTATAGTATGCAAGTGTTCTTCGTGAACTTGAGTCCAGTCGATCATCTCAAATAATTTTGGAAATCGTTGCCGACCTGCAAATGGATGATAGTTCATGAAAAGGTACGGAATATTTAAAGTTTTTAACGTATTCTGTAAAGAAATAATTTTAATCAAGCTAGAAAAGACTTGTTGTCGATTGTTGGTAAATCTATAATAACCATCAAACAATTCCTTTACATTTGATTCAGCATTACCGGCATTAGTACCACGTGATGATACGCCAAATACCCAGTCTTTTTGTATATACTCAAATTCTGTAGTAGTGCGATCTCGTAGCATCTCTGGGCAAAAAGATGTATAGTATGTATTATTAAAATCACTAGGATCGTGTATTTTAAAATCCATTCTCATAAAATCCGCCCACATAATTAATACTAAATCATATTGCCTCTCGCTTAGTTCTGCAATAGTGGATTCTGAAATATACGTATTTCCGGCACCGGCAAGAGATAGATTAATTAACTCGCAGTCTAGTTGGGATTGTATATGTACCGGCCAACTAATCCCACTGCTACTAACACTACTTCCATTGACTAAAATTCTCATTGAAAATTTATCTTTCGCAAATCAGGATACTGATAATGTTGAGTCTCCTGATTTGCATAAGGTAATTGAACTACTCCATCTCGGCAAAGTTCTAAAGTAGGGCAGTAGTGATATCCTTGTTTAAATGTTAATTGATTCTCCCAAGGGCTAATACGTAGATCTCTACCATCGCTACGCCAACAGCTTAAAGTTTCGTACACATTTAGACTATCTGTTAAGATAGCGCCACCCTTGCCTAGTTCAAGTGGCTTGCCGTGACCAAAACTTAAACATTGTAATTGATTACGTCGATACATGCCCTGACGTAATAAGCGGGCACTATCCCAGATACGTGTATCCTCAAATTGATATTCACCAATCCAAGTTTGTTCTGACTCATTGAGATAATAGTACCCGATATCGAGTTGATTTAACAACTGTGGAATACTCAGATATGTATACGGAGTAAGACCGAGAATTTCTACTTCATCGTACCGTAGACAAAGTTCTAGTGCATGTGTACACCCATCTGTTACTACCGCGTAAGGCGCACCTGTGAACTTGGCCAATGCAGATTCAAAGTCAAATAGTGTTTGAAAGCTCATTGACTACTATACCACTTGTAAGCCGTATCGATAATGGTGGCAATGTCGCTGTATTTAGGTTCCCATTTTAGCTTTAGTCTTGCTTCTGTAGCATCAGCAACCAGCTCTGCAGGGTCGCCCCACCGTACTGGGCCATAATTTACAAATGACAATCCGTAGTGTTCCATTACATAATCGACAATTTGTTTATTGCTAACACCTGTGTTAGTACCAAGATTGAATATACTAGCACCTACATTGGGTGTTCCGTCTAGCCATGCCGGCAAAATATAATCAACTGCCTTAAGATGTGCTTGTGCAATATCCCAAACGTGAACATAGTCGCGAATACAAGTACCATCCGGAGTTGAAAAGTCTCCACCGTTAATGGTGAATGCTCGACCTGCTATGCTGGCTTCCAGTACACGGGCAACAATGTGAGTAGCATCTGGCTCCTGCCCTAGATCTGTTGTAATGGGCATGGCACCTGCGGCATTAAAGTAACGAAAGCACACACTAGGTAGCGCATACGCACCCCAAAAATCCTTGAGTATTTCTTCTGTCATTGCTTTGGTATTGCCGTAAGGGCTAATAGGATTCTTCCTAGTGTGCTCTGTAATTGGTAACTTGTCCGGCTGTCCATACACACTAGCACTTGAACTAAACATGATCAAGGGCTTTTTCTTAAAATCCTTAACCCAGTTTAACATACGAATAGTTTTACTAATGTTATTATTGTAATACTCGCCGGGATTGGTCATACTAGGACCGACTAAACTAGTGCCAGCACAATGTACAATAACATCGGGATTAAGATCTAATATAGTAGCAAGTGCATCATCGTCAGCAAAGTCGCTGATGTAAAATCCATCTATATCTTTAAGTGTATGCTCACGCTTGACTCGATCGATAATGAATACCTCATCACCGTTCTGTTTAAATGCTCGTGCAACGTGACTACCGATATAGCCACATCCGCCAGTTACAACAATTCGTTTGCTCATTCTTTCGCTTTTTTAGTACGAACTGTTTTAGCTTTTGTTGCTGGTTTTTTTTCTGTTGTAGTTGCAAACATAGCCAACGCTTCCATAACGTCTGCACGTAGTTTATCGTCGTCTACTACAAAGTCTACCTTACCGTTAGGATATTGAGTACGTACACTATGGCTACCGACAGTAACAATAGGTTCTACTTCTTTACTTTTTGCTGGTTTTTTGGTTGCCATTTTTTGTCCTTAGTTCTTTGTTTTCTTCTACTAACTCACGAGTCAGTTTTTTATAGTATACTATATCTGTTCGCATTGCGTCAAGATCTGCCTTGGTATGTTCGTAGTCTTTGGGCTGTCGATCATCTTTAGCACTGACCCGACCGCAAACAAATCCAAAGAACAATGCAAGCATAAACATTACAATACTCATTCGGGTTTCCCTCCAGTACACGATCCACCGTCAAACCAAAGTTCTTGGGCTTGCTTTTGATAGCGTTCTAATTCTATCTTGCGCTTCCACTCTTCGTACTGCTGTTCATTACGACCATGACTACCATCACAGTAGGGCGGGTGCATGGTCTTGCCACATCCGCATCCGGGTTGATTGCTCATTCTGGAATCCTTATCTTTAATCCACGCCACTCTAAGACAGGTCCACCAGTAATATCCCACCCAGTTTCTTGATTCCATTCAAGTCTATGTGGCCAAGGCCAGCTTGCAGTTTTTACTTCGTATGAACCTGGATTAACTGGATCAACGTCTCCGGGAAACCAGTCTGTTAATAGTGATTCTAAATCTTCAGTTGTAAATGTTGTCATTATTCTGCATCCGGGTCGTGATCAATGCCGCGCCACTCTTTAACTTTACAAGCCTCGGCAGTGGCATAGTTAGCTTCTTCGGTCCACGAGTACAACCAGCGTGATCCAGTCCATAGTGAACGAGAGAAATAAACTTCATCTGGGCTATTTCTAGTTTGATAAACACCAACACGTGCAGGTTTAACTTTTTTAGGGAACCATTCAGTCATAGAGTATTCAGCACTATCAGCATCGTTATAGCTTTCGTACGTGTTATCATCTTTAATTAGGTAAAAAGTAAAGTCTGAACTTTTACCGTCTGTGTTACCGCCCCAGTTATCGATATCTTCACCATCATAATTAACACCGTAGATAATTTCTTCACCGTCAATTTCTTCTGTTGAAAACCGCAACTTAGCAATATCAAATGGAGCAGTCAGATTGATTTCACCTTCAAAAAATGTTCCCTTCTCATTGCTCTGTCCAACAAACACTACACTACCAGGTCCTTTTTGACTAATCCATACTTCGTTATCGCAATCAAACTCTGGACTACCATCGTCTGGGTCGCCTGACATGTCCTCAATACTGAGCTCAAGAAAGCTATCTCCGTTCTCATCTTCGATCTGTAGTGTGCCAGCGTTGCGACTTACACCATGAGCATGTCCCATGTTGTCGCACTCATACCACGAACCTGGATTAAAAGGTTGCATATCCTCTGGAATATTATTTTCTTCTGCGTAGTCACTGTCCCATGCAAACGCACTCACATCAAGTCTACGCTTTTTAAAGTAATCAAACTGAGCACGATCGATGGTGCCCATAACCTTTTCGCCACCATAACCCCACATCTGAATCTTATAAGTGCGTGGGGTAAATTTAAGAACTTGGATTAGTTCTTCTGCTGTAATATCTTTAATGTCTGCTTGGTTTCCCATAACTCGCCTCTTAGTTGATTTTCTATTACTCGGTAGTTTTGGACTTCGGATAATAGTGATTGATTTAATGAAAGTTGATACTCGTACTCTTTGCGTTCTTTAGCTGTCATTTCAAGTTGCTTAATTACTTCTTTGGGTGCAGAAGTGCGCCCTGCTGTAAAGCAAACAATACCAACAATAATGTAAAGTACTATATCCATATTATCTATTTAGAGTTGACCAAGTTAACCATTCCTTAAAGCAATTATACACTTCAGAGATTTCTTTGTCATCCTGTTCGAGTCGAACTCCACGAACATAAAAGCCATCTTGGGCTATTTTAAGCATTTCGGTTCCGGCACAATGTAACACTACACTATTTTCGGGCGGTGCAGTCATTGATATTACAGGTTGTACTTCACGTTGTTTAGCAAATACCCATTGATCGCCGGTAGACATTAGTATTTGCTTTCGTGTGTATGCTTACGATAATCAGTTGACATGCGCTTCCATTCTTCGCCTTTGCCTTCTAGGATATCCACAATACGATCAATACAGCCATCCGTCCAATCGCTGATGCGACCTTGTTGTGCGTGTGGACGTTGTAACAATGTTCCTAATTTGGTCATTGCATCTTCTAGTGACCAAGGAACGTATAACCGGCTTGCGTCATTTGCAAAAGTTTCAGGGAAGCTACGATAAGCAGGATATAAAACATTCGATCCAAGCGTATCTGCTTCTGATACTGTATTTGAAACCCAGTCTTGTAAAGCGCAGTTAAACAATACCCTAGTATCGTTAAGCAAACTATAGTAATCATTCTTTTCTAAATCCTCGTATACAGTAAGCAGGCCTCGGGCTTGTAAATCTCTTGTACGAGCCATATAGCTATCGTTATTGCTTTTTAACTTACCGCCACTGTAGATACAGAACTCTACCTTAGGTAAATGGAAGTTATCATTCCATGCTTCGATCAAGTCCATGTAAAAGTCTGGTTGTTTCTCTTGATCCCACCGAGCCGCAAAACCCACACGCATAGCACGATCTTCAAATGGCTTTAAGTCACCTTTAACACGTGAGCGTACTTCTTCTTTGCCAAATGCTAGGCCTGAAATATTGTAGATAGGACTTTCCCACCCTGCAATCTTCATATGCATGACCATTTCTTCGTTACTAGCCAAGGTGATATCTGCAAAGCTATCAACCATCTTCTCATACAGGCCCATCCACTTGCTCATGCCCCAGACATGTACAAAGTCATCGGGGTCGATACTCTGGGCCAAGCAACGTACAGCAATTCTAGGACGATGTGCTGGATCGATTTGATCCATAATGTAAGGCAAACTTTCAATACCGGGTTGAAACATATCTTCAAAGTACACAACATCTTCGTTGGTTACTTCTCCTTGCTTCATCAGCTTGACCAAGTTCATTATCTGGCTCATACCAAAGTAAGTGCGTCCGTGTGCATCCAGAACTTGTCCTGTAACAATAGCTTGATCGTTACCGAGTGTTTCGCCTGTGACAATTTCGTAGTCAATACCCCGACGTTTGAATACAGCTTCATTCCAATCTTGTAACTGTAATGTATATCTTGCTTTATAAGGCTCTAGGCCCATGTACCATAATTTACGCATTTTGTATAGTTTCATTTCTCTGTATCTTGTATACTGTTCATTATAGCATTAACATCCATAGAACTCAAACTGATCTTGCCCGATACAGCTCCTGGATTATGTATGCTGATAGTAGCAGGATTTGTACCTGTTGTGGTATAAGGCATGTTTGGATCAATTCCCCAGTTTGGCCCATATACTGGTACATTGTACGGCGGGGTATATGGTGATCCTGCACCCGGATTCCACGGACTTGGCGATCCTGCACCTGGTTGACGTAATTGTCCTTCTAGATTAGTTAGACGGCGTGTAATGTTCTTTAAATCTTCTTGCATTTGGCGTAGTGGGCCGTGGCTAGTTTCTACAGCCATACGTCCATCGTCTTGTGGGCGTGTTAGCTCAATGATAGTTAGCAATCCACGTAGAGCACTTTGTACACGTTCGTCTCGACTAGTCAGTGCTTCATCCATCAACTCGAAGAGTTTTTCTAAATCAAAGTCTGCTTGTGTTTTTTCTCGCATACTCATTTTACGTATGGCCCTAATACTGGAGCTGTCCAGCCTACGGGCTTTAACACTTTACCATCTTCACGCTTACGTACTTTACCTGTGGCGTGATCAATTTTAGCAAAGTTGGTACGCATAACTTCTTTCCATGCACCTTCTGCATCAAACCCGCCTGAGTGAATAGCACCAATGGTAACAACTAAGATATCGATAAGTGCATCTAACTGCTCTACTGGATCGCAAGCATCAACTGCCTCTTGTAATTCTGCTACTTCTTCTTTAATCAAGTTTAGATACAGATCGTATTGATCTTCGTTGACTTCGTCGTTTACTCTGCCTACAGTTTGATCGCAGGCACGCATAAACTTCTCTTGATCACGGAATGGATTTGTCATATTATTTCTTTGCGGGTTTCTTAAATGTTTTTACATCTTTAACAGCAGATTTCAAAGTGTCTGCATAGTTTACGGCTTGTTGTTCTGACATAATGATGCTGGCTTCATACTTGATATAACCTGTAGTTAATAACTTCCAAATATGTTGCCAGCGTGTTATTGACCAAAAGTTTGTTTTTTGTTCTGTATAGGTAGTAACACTAACACCGGTTTCGTCTGCTTCTACCCAGACATTATGAGCACAATCACTCCCGCAACATTCACAGGTTACTGTGTAGGACTTAGAGTCGCCCCAATCTTTACGTAGTAAAATACCTTCTGCGGGAGCCTGTGCTTTCATCTTAGTGTTCTCTTGGTTTCCAGTTTGTATTACGTGGCTTGAACGTAGTTCGATCACGTTTAGGAGTACGCCACTGATCCCAAGGCTCGCGACCACGGACCATCTTTAAGTATTCACCATACGGTGTTCGTTCGTTGTACAAATTCTTCTCATCATACGGGTAGCCATAATCTCTGCAGAATTGTTCGTACACTTCCAAATCTTCAAAGATTGTTTTTACTTCAGGTTTAAGGCAAAGATACTTAGCTAGCCATTCTTGGGCCATAATATTTCCTTTTTAAGTTAAACTACAGGTTAATTATAATATTTTAACACACTTTCGTCGAGGTGTATTTTAATTATTTTTTTAAAATCTTCCTTCGAATTTGCCTTTGGGGCGCATATACCACATCCACAATTAATCTTTGGACATTGTATAACCGGTACAGTTTTTGTTTCTAACTGATTTTTAAATTTTTCTAATATTTGATCTGCCTCGTCAATAGAGCCAATTGAGCCAACAGCATTAGTTTCAGGATTAACCATGCAACTAGTGTTATGATAAATTAATCCCGAATGTTGTTTAACAAACAAAAAATACCAATTGACACTACAGTACCAGTTACGAAATTGCGTAATAGGCACGTGAGAAACGGGATTACGTCTATTTGAATTAATGCACAATGCTTTTTCGCTACAGCATGGATACCCTGCACTAGAAACAATAAACTTATCATTGACTGTAGTCATGTCCTGCAGTTTAATTGTGTTTATAGATTTTTTATTGTTTTCATTCCAATAATTAGCTATAAATTCAGATTGTTCTTTAGTATAAGAATGAAACTTTGCTCCGTCTTTATCTTTCCAGTCCGTTTCGATACCATGCTTTATTGTAACCCCAATTGGTTTTATTAAAGTTTTAATGCCGTCTTGATTAAACCTTTCAGCTAAATCTTGACATTCTTTAAATTTAAGTGGGTCGGAATGAGCTAATAATCTAACCTCAAATGATTTGTTATGTTTTTTTAACAAATAGATAGTTTCAAGTGTCATTGCCTTTTGCTTAGGCAATGATTCTGTGTGATAACTAACAGTCCAATATTGTATTATAGGCAAACATTTTTCTAATACAGTTTTGCCTACAACACCATTAGTTATAACGTATGTAGTCAACTTCCATTTATCCTTATACGTAGTTTCGTATAACTCGGACATATACTCAAGTATTTCTTGAATGTCTGGGTGTATTAGTGTTTCACCACCTAACAAATTTAGTGTAACAAATTTTTCGTAAGGTTTCCTGACGGACATAACAAGATCTGCATATTTAAATGCAAAATCAATGCCTTTTTTGCAACTGTTTATATCGGGGTGCTTAGTAGTGTTATCGTGAGCACCACAATACGAGCAATCAAGATTACAAAGATAGGTTAATTCCCAATCAATAACAAATGCCGGGCGATGATTTGGGTCAAACGCCAAATCAATACTTGATATAGTCATTAAATTACAATTGATTGACTTGGACGGGTGAGGTTATAAGTAATTGTGCATCCGTTTTCACCGTCCTCGGATACAGCAATTTTTACAGCACGATTAGGATACCGTGCAGCAATTTGGAGATATAAGTCGTCTGCAATCATTTCGCAGGACTTAAAGTCTAATTCTAAAATGTCTTTGCTATAAAGACCTTCCAACCAACGTTTGAATTGAATAAATTCAATATCGCGATCATTGTGGAATACGTCAATCCATACTTGGAAATGAAAGATATGACGATGTGCATTGCCCAGGAAACTAACATCGTATTCTCCAGGAGTACTCAATGCAGGATCAGTTGCTGCCGCTGGATAACGATGGATTCCTTCTTTGCGAAATGTCACCCAAATTTCTCGTTGTGCCGCTGATTGAATACGTTCCACTACTGCTCTTTGTTCTTGATTCATTTGATTACTTCATCTTTAGTATATTTAGACCAATCCGTAAACTTGCTACGGTCCCGTAAATCATGTAAACTATGACACCAAACTCCGGGGTTAGTTGCCGCAAAGTCTTTGTCGTCGAGCTTAATTGTAGCATTATATCCCAGCATTTGTAAATACGGCAATTTCACCGAAATCATAGGAATAAAGTTGTTGTACTCGCATAGTGGACCTTCTATTAATCCTTCTACTGACTTAACATCAATATCTAAGGTGCATAGTAAACCTAATCGTAATGCTACTAGGATCATGTTTTCCCACGATTTCCACGTTGCGGCATCGTTTACAGCCGGATCAGGGAAACTTTGATTGGCACCAAAGTAAACGTGTCTACACTCATTTTTATGAGCCATAAGTAAGACAGTTTCGGAATCCTGTACACCTACAACAAATAGAGTCCGTTGCCCAAATGCCGGTGTATGCTCTACTTCTGTACCTACAAAAAAGTCTACCTGTTCGTGTCCTGCTCTAATCATGATTTATCTTTTTTACTTTGTTCAAATGCCACAGTTTCTTTAAGTTTAGCAATATCGTCTTTGATATGCAACCGTTGCTTCTTCAATTTGTTAAGTAACTCGTCCTGGAATGCTCCAGATTTTTCTAAACCATCAACCTTCTTATCCAGTTTAGCATGTTGTTCTTCTAAGTGTTTAATACGTGCGGTGATTGTCATTCGTTTTCCAGTTCGTCTAGTTTGGTTTCATCAAATCCGGAATCATCAATATGATGTTCTTCTACTTCATCTACTTCGTAATCAAACAATGCGTTAAACATAGTTTGGCTATTCAATGCTTTCTTACCTTTAAAGCCACGTGTGCCTACAATCTCCATCCAGTAACTACTGTACTGTTCGATAATAGCTTCACTTGTTTCGCGATCTGGTGCTGCAAAGATTGCTTCTACGATCTGCTCAAAGTATTCACCGCCTGGCCCACTACAACGCATCATTGCTGGATGTTCGCCTGCATCAAATCTACGATTAGCTTCTTGTACCGCAGTTAAATGTAAATAAACATTGTGACCCATTAATAATGCATAGCTAAATGAATCCCACGATGTTTTGCCCCATTTGCCATTTTTGTTTACACTTGGTAGCACATCGTACATTTCAGGATCGCGGAAGTTATCCTCTGTGAGGGTAACACCTGCTTTAACAACACCACCATTGTAGATACAGATATCTTTCATGGTAAGCATATTGCTAATAGGACTTTCCATCCAATTATCGTAAATACCGTCGGCTACTACTCCATCCGACCACTTGCGTGTATCTGTACTGTATTTCTTATCATCTGCACTAGGTGCCATGCGATAAGACCACTTCTTATTATTCTCAAATACATTTTCAAAGTAAACCTGTCCGTTGGCAGTAGCAAGGAACGGACTAGCACAATCAAAGCTAATAGTGAAACTAGGATTGATATACTTACGCACGTTACGTTGAATAACAGTCAGCAAGACTGCCCACTCTAGTTTACTTGTACCCAAAAAGTGCATCCAATCGTGTACACCTTCTTTAAGTAGGCCATCGTACTTCAATGCAATTAATCGTCTAAGGATCAAGTGTACGTCGCACATGTTCTGACCACCCATTGACCACCCATTGAAGTGTGTGTCTGGATACTTAACAGGATCGCAATAATCCTTCATTAGTTCATACCATTCGTCTGCATCCTTGTGATTGGCGCCCTGTAGTACGTTAAGTACCTTCATTCCGCCATTGGCAACACCCTTGCGATGTTCCATGAAGTAGTCGTTATTGAACTTAGTTGCATCTACAGCTTCTTTGAGCGTTCGAATGCCGCACTTGTCACTAGCGTTCTTATCATGAATGACCCAGGTTGGAATATCAAGAGTCATACCATAATCAGCAATACCGTCAAGCCAAGCTAAAACTTGTTCACGTTTCTTCTGGGCTTTAGGGCATCCTGATCCGGCCTTCCAATCTCCTTCCCATAATCCTTTAGCAATCTGGAATCCACCCGAGTCACCTAGCATTAGTGTGTTGGGATCACGATTGCGAACCATGTCCTCTGACCAGTCTTGCTTGTTAAGGTCGAGGTTTGCGTGGCCGCCGGAGTAGAGCGACCACTTATATGGGAACAGGGCTTTCTGGTCATTTAGCCAGTTCATCTGTTCCATATCTGTTAAGCCCTGCGGGAAACGTGCAGGGTCTACGTATTCTTCATTGCGTTGCTTACCTACAAAGGTAGCATAGAAACCACTAATAGCCGGGAGAAATATGGCATAGTCGTTTTGTTTTAGGGTTAGGTTATCTTGTTCCATAGAACTGTGTTTGCTCGATTAATTTAAGGTCTTGTCTGAAATAGTCTTCAACTTGATTAAGGTATTTAGAGTTTTTCAATGCCTGGGTAAAAATTTCTTTAAACTGTTTTCTTATTGCATCATTATCACTTACATGTTGTTTTGCATAATTACGGTAATTATTTGGCATTCCATTTTCTGCTAAGAAGTTGCTAAAGTTTTCTCTATAGTGCTCATCAAACTTAAAGAATACGCAACGACTTAAATCTAATCCTTCAATGAAGTATACTTGTTTCTCGGTGTGGTCGTCAAATGCAATCTTGTCGAATATTAAATCCAGTAGCTCCGTAGTAAATGAGCTAGTGGTCCAGTCCCTGTGGTACAGATACAAGTACTCGGCCATACCACTGGCCCAGCGTTCAACTGGGTCACGTAACACAACCATAGCAGTCTTGTGGTATAGGTTATCTGTGTGGTAATTGTAAAACTCCCACTCAAAGTCTGCTAAGTTTGGCTTGGTCCACGATGTTGCATTTTTAGGAATGTTTATATACATCAAGTCAGACTCTGAGTGTGTCATGCACTCCCCAAACACGTGACCTTTTGCTCTATAGTAATCTAAAAAACTCATAGTAGTTGTTTTAAAAATGATCCGATAGTGATATGCGACATGGTACTGACTGCTCTTAACGAATCAATAACCTTGTTGTATTCGGGACCAGGCTTGGCCATAATATCTTGTTCAACAAAGTTATCAAACGTACCCCAGTTTTCAATTTTGGTAATTTCACCATTAAAGCCAAACTTACTGCACATCTCAGCAAAGTTAATAATATCATTATAGTTACTAACACTCAAGCAGAACATAAGTCTTACAGTGGCACCAACAGGCTTATTGTCTGATAGCCATTGTAAGTTATCTTGCAATACGCTAAATTTACCTGGGCGTCTAACCACTTCGTATACTGCTTGACTACCAGCATCTACGCTGATTTGAAACTCTTGTATGTTTGATAATATTGGACTATCTGGTAATAACTTACGCATCAATAATCCGTTGGTAAACAGTTTAATAGTTTGATTGCTCTTAGGAGTCCAATTTAATATCAATGGTCGCATAATCAAACTAGCAAGCGGATCTCCATTGCCACTCATGGTCAAGTGCAGTGGTTTATCAAACTTGTTAATTAGTTCAACCAAGTGACTAACCATCTTGGATTTACGATCAAACTGTTCGCCCTTGGTGTGATTGATTAATTCTCTACGACAGCTGGGACAGGCTAGATTGCAACTTTCATCTATATTGATAGATAGATAGTAATGTGTAGACGTAAGATTTTGATTTAGAATCCCGCAATGCTGAACAGCACAATACTTGTAGGTACGATCAATGATTGTTTTTTGTAATTCATGTGCAATGGGATTATCCCAGACTTCACTTAAATCAGCAAAGTCCAGAATGTTCCCTACAGTAATTGGTAAGTGTGCTTCGCATTTGCATAAGAAACAATTACCTTCTAAATCTACTGTTAATACAGTAAATGGACTATCGCAAAGATTTCTTATGGGTTCTTTCCAATCCTGTCCCCTAGGATACAATGATAGTATGTGAGTTACAGAATCAGAAAGTTGCATTACTTGGTTTGTGCTGGCAACATATAGTGGTAAACAGCAAGTCCGCTATCTACAGTGATCTCAGCAACACCTTCGTCACTGATCTTAAATGTCTTGTCGCCTGGCAAGTTAAAAATACTAATAACTACATTGATTGGCCAGTGTAGTTGCTTGCTCAAAGCGCCACCGCAATCGGATGCAAAAGTAAAATGTCCAGCATGTGAACTATGGTCGCCAAAGTAAAAGTTCAAGTTACCATTTTCAACCTTAGTGCTAAATGATGTTGCGTCTGAGTGTGCTTGTGCTTGAAACTTTAGTTTCTGAATACTAGCGTTGGTAGGAGTAATATCTACACCCCATTTAACCTGCTTCATCTTAACGTTCTTTAATTGATCGTTAATAACAGAAGTACTCATGAAGCGATAGTTGTTTTTAAAGTCGCCTGTTTCGTTTTCAAAGTTGATACCGCTTGGCACATCTTCACCATCTGTATCTTTTTGCTTGCTTACAGTAATCTTGGCATTGTCTTTGTAGACTGGAAGATTTATAATAGTGTTCAAGCGATCCAAGTTTGGCATACCAAATACGCCAACGAATTCAGCAATCGGGGCTTTGAATTCTGCATTTAATACTACTGTTTTAGTTGCTTGGTCAAACGCATTTATAGCGGTGCCAGTTGATGTTCCGGTAATTTTAATCATATCAATAACGCCAAGGTTATGAGTATGTTGTACGATGTCTAGTAAGTGATCACGCATAGTTTTTATTCTCCATAAGATAAATGTATTGTAAAGTAATATTTAGATAAAGTCAAAGGTTGATGTGTTTTATTTCGCCCAATACCTGATGAGCTTTATTTGTTTCAAGTGTGCCAGGCTTCTTAATTTCAAGCCAGCTGATATTTGGTTCAAAGTCAAATTCTGTAACAGAATAACCAAATCTTTCGCATAGTGGTACCAACATACTTTTTGGCATGTAAGTTTGTGCAAAGTTTTCTGCCATGCCTGCACCAGCCGGAGTATCACCGTTGTTGTAACTGAACATAAAGATGCCGCCGGGACGTAGCAATTCATATGCTTGTTCGATATACTGTTTCATAGTATCCATACTAACATAATTGAAATAGCCCCAACTAAAAATAAAATTAAACTGTCCTACAGGTAGCGCAGACAAGTCGTGATCAACAAGTGGATATTTTCTCAAACGGTTTTGATATGGTTCCGGGAATCTATCGTTGGTGCTTTCTATAAATTCTCGCTGGCGATCCATTATATATAACGGATCAGATGCAACTAAAAACTGAGTCCATTCACCATCGCGGCACCCAATTTCTAATGCAGGGTAACGCCAATTGGTATGCAGTAAAATACGTTGTTTAACTGTCTGTTCAACATCAGCATTGATATAAATTCTACGACTATTACGAACAAAATCCACAGTCCCGTACCGTTCTTCTAGTTCATAGTTTCCAGCAAACAGTTTCTGCGTTATTGCATCAATCTGAATGTTAATCTGTTTCAATTGAACTTCCAATTCGTTAACTGGTCGTTGAACCTGCTCAATAACAGTATCGTAGTAGGTCATTAAACTATCCACGTATTGTTTATACTCGTCGCTTAGTACAGGAACGGTAGTTTTAATAGTTGATATGCTATTTTGTAAATCAAATAAACTTTTAACTACAGAATCTGTATTCAAGACTCTGGTTAATTTTTGTTTAAGTGTTACTAGGTCATGTAGGTGCATTGTCATATTTTACTCGAAAGTGAATAAATCATCAAACGTTGTTTTAATATCTGTGCTTTCTGCAATCCGCCATTCCAGCACACCCAATAAGTTTTCTACCTTTTGATCTACGATAGTTGATTCCATTAGGTTATCGTCAAACGGCAAGTCCTTAAACCACTGCGGGATATGTGTTTCATCTGTAGGATAACCTACACTAGTGTAACCAACTGGATTATCTTTGAGTTTGCACACAACAGTTTTCATGCCATCAATAATAGTGGTACTATAGTTGTCGCCGTGCGTACGCTTTAGGTTGTTCCAGTTCATTGCAGCACGAACATGTCCGGGCATGTTGGCTTTGCCTTCACGTTGCTCTGCGGCTGTGTACTTGGTCAAGTTGTTTACACGTTTAGGTGTACCTTTTTCCCAGGCTGGTCTTTCTGCAAACTTTAATTTAAAGTCTTTGACTTTGACAATAATAGCTTCTTTCTCGGCACCTGTGAGCACATCCATAAGCAATTCACTCAGGAACTCCTGTACTATCTTAGGCGTATCACTACGCTTCAAATCAAGTCCCATTGCTTTCATTTTGCCTGGTTTACCGTGAGTATCGAGACGATTACCTTCTATATCAAACACTAAAATGCCGTAACGCTTTTTCTTAATAAACAGACCTTTTGAAGCAATAAGTTCACGACCGCCTTTGATAATACTACCCATCTCGCGCGGACAATGACAAGCACGTTCCATGAATCCCGGGAATGAATCATTTACAGAGTCTGCAATAGTATCGTATAACTGTACACAGATTTCTCTATTCCATTCCATGCGCCCAGATTCTACTTCCTCTTTGATTTGCGGCCAGGCTGAGAAATAGACCGAGTCCGTGTCGCCGTAGATGACTGATTTGCCAGTGTGATCGTATTCCCCGGTAATAGCTTCGTTAACGTGTGCGTCCATGTGTTTGGCAATAATGCGACCCGTAAGTGTCGTACTTTGGCCAATGCGCTGGTCAAAGAAGCGACAGCCCGGATTGAGGATCGCACCATATAGCGAGTTGAGGTTAATTTTTTTGACGAGCTGTCTTTTGTCCCAGAACGCCGTATCTTCCGGAGATGTTGCGGCTTTCTTTTTAGCTTGCATTTCTTTACGTTCTGCATACCACCTTTCTAACAGTCCGGGAATAATTCCTTTTGTGTTATGTTTAAAAATTGTACCATTGGCACTGAATGTCCAAGGTTGGCGACTATCAAATACCAAGCGCCATACGTCCGCGGCACTCATTATGTCGCTACTTCCGTCTTGCCAATCTATAGTAATCTCAGTACCTATTTCGCCAGCCATTACTGCTTGATACTCTAAGCTACCAAACATGTTTTCCCATGCATCAGCAAAACTTGAACCTGCATCCATCTTTTCTTTGATGTAGTGATCAGTCATAATAGGACGAAGTTGTCCTACAATGGTTTCTGGCCCCATGTTAAGGGCACGAATAGCCGAGGGATAGAGACTGTTGATATCGATGGCACCGATGTATTCGTGCATTCCTTTTTTGGGATAAGCAACATAGGCACCTGCCGCTTGCGTGTTTCCTTGATCATCTCTTGCTCTCCTGTTGGGCACAACCAAACCTCGGCTGTGCGATTCGTTAATAATAGCTTGTTCTGTAACTGCCACAGCGCCCATAGTGGTTTGTAGCAATACAGTATTGTCATGTGCCAATTCATTGGCCAGATCTAAGAAGCGCAACTTCTTATCTAGTTTGGCCAACAGTAGGGTATCTTGTCTATTGTAGTCAATAAACTTTGAGAATTCTTTGTTGTATAGTTGATCCAGGGTGCCTTCATATGCCAACTTAGATCCAACTTCTTCGTACTCGCCGATAGCATCTAAACTATAGCTATGACGTTCTTCGTATGTGTACTTGCGGTACAGTTGCATATAGTCCAAATGCACACGGCCCAGCAGGTCAAATGTTAATTGTTCTGCACCAAAGCGTTCAAACATACGTTGCTTAGGTAACTGACCCCACAAGCATAGTCTACGAGTATCATCCTTGCTCAAGACCTTGGTAATACGCATAGTGGTATAGGGAATATCAAAGCCCTCTGAGTTCCAACCTGATAGGATATCTGCATCTTGAATTACATCTAAGAACGTATCGAGCATGTCTGCTTCACGTTCAAATAAGAAACAGTTGTCGTATGTATCACAGATCTCCTGTGCAGATTCCCAACTATAACTCTTAGGAGGCACAACCAGGGTAACCATCTTATCCATCCAGTCCAAATAGATTGATATACTGGTAATTGGATTAAATGGATCTTCGGGCTTACTATAACCTCTAAGTGGATCAAAGTCCACCTCAATATCGAAAAAGGCTGTTTGTAGTTTTGGTGATGTGGCACCTAGGTAGTTTTCTTCTAAGCATCGGAAGATGGGATTAATATCCGACTCCCATAACTTCTTACCTGAGTTGATTCGTTGTTCCTTATGGAACTCCTTGCCATTGCGTGTGCTAAAACGTGACACGGGTGTGTCGTAGATAGTGCGGAACTTGCCGCGGGGGTCATCGTAGTAAAAAACATAGTTAGCAGGATACTCTTTGTATACACGCTCACCATCAATACGTTCTACTACATGGATGCGATCTTTATCGCGATCAAACAATGCGTCAATATATGACATTTACTCTCCAATTTTGTGTCGCTTCGAGCCGACACTACTCTGCTTGTCCGTAAAGTGGACGACTCTTACTAATATTTACTCTTGTAAGTATAACAGTTAAATATTAGTATGTCAAAATATAATAGATTAATTGCCTACGGATCAAGCCCAATTGATGGCACTGAACTATTGGGCAATTCGGGGAAAGACAAAACTTTAGCATTTCCTGCCAAACTTGCTCGTGCATTAGAATTAGATTATGTATGCCGCGGCAAACCATTATCAAGCAATAGTAAGATATCTCGTAAAGTACTAGGGTCTGAACACACAGATACCGATTTTGTATTTGTACTATGGTCATCACCTAATCGCTACGAATTTAAAACTGAACAAGGGTGGAACGGATTTACAGCACATTCTGAAACTGACAATGGATTAATACGTGAATGGCTAGATGGTCCCGGTAAGCTAGAGTATACGGAAGTATATATGTCGCTTAAAGACATTGCGCTTACGCAAACATATTTGAAACAAAATAACTTATCTTATATATTTTCCATGGACAACAATGCTATCAAGGATAGTTATTGTTTTAATAATCCTGATCCGTATCTTGCTAGTATTAAATCATTGATAGACTGGGATAAGTTCCAATGGTTTGACAACAACGGATTTATCAATTGGGCAAAACAAAATGGGTTCCCGTTTATAGGAACCCATGCTGGTGCCGAAGCACATAGTATTGCAACCGATTATGTATTAAACCATTGGATGACCAGTTTTGTTAGTCCTACAGAATCAATACAAAACAGCAACGCATAATTGGCCAGCATGCCAAATGATCCGCGTGTCCATGCTGCCCAAGAATAGATTATTGTACTAATTACCCATATAGTATACAGTGGCAACAGCGGCGGGTTAGGTAAGAACCATGTCATGCCTAGAGCACAACCTACGCTACCAAACCAACCTATTATTTCTAAAACACAACGTAATGGGTTTTCTTCATAATCCTTGCGGATGTATGCAACAACATTTGATATCAAAGTGTTTTACCAACAGTTTCTAAAATAGTGTTCAACTCGTCGTGATCTTGGTTAGTAGATCCTAGTGTTGATTTTTGTGCAATCTTGATAGCTTTCTTTAGGATAGCTGGTTTGATTTCCATTTCTTCGGCGATGGCTTTTACAGTATCGTTAAGCCCTGCGTTCAAGTCTTCGATTTCTGTCAACACAGCCATACCTTCATTAATTATCTGAGTGAGCTTTGCACGTTGCTCGTTTGAAAACATTCTTGCAGTCATTTTTGATTCTCCGTTAAAAGTTTATTATACTTGATTTATTTGCAAAACACAACTATTTTGATAAATATTAGTGTAGTTCGCGATATGGGGATATCCAACTACTCTAACAGTTTATAAGGAACTATCAGCAATGATATTTATCAACAACAAATATACCAAATTCTATTATAGCATCATTTCTAACGCACAATCAAGAGTTTTATCAAAAGAAGTATACACAGAACGTCACCATATTATACCAAAAAGTTTAGGTGGCAGTAATTCAAAAAATAATTTAGTTAAACTAACTGCTCGAGAACATTTTATATGTCATTTACTCCTTACTAAAATGACCAAAGGCGAAAATAAAATGAAAATGGCAAAGGCGGCATTTATGTTTGCTACAACGTCGAATAATCAACTCCGTTATAAATTAAACAGCCATTGGTATGAATCTCTGAGATTAAAATCATCCGATGCAAGACGTAACGTTCCGTCGCCTTTAAAAGGTATAAAAATAACAGATGCCGAGAGATTAGATCAAATAAAACAATCTATTAAAGAACGAGAGTTAAAGTATAGCACTGGACAACTATCCCGTGGTAATATGGGAAAGTATGAACGTAGCAAAGAATATATAGAATATCTTCGCGTAGATGTTAAAAATAGAAAAGGATTCTCAACTAAAGGGCAATCGGCTGAAGCAAGAGAACGGGCCGCTAAAAATATATCAATTGCTAGAAAAGGTCAACCTGCTCACAATAAAGGTACAGCCCCATCTCGGGTTAGTTGTTTATGTTGTAAGGTAGAAGTTGATATCAGAAACTTTGCTCGATATCACAAGGAATGTAAAACCGCTTTTTCCAAATACATTCCGGAGCACGACTTCCATATATTCGAAGGGCAGCGGCGAGCCCATTCACACCGTAATTAAACGGATCCTAAGGTGAATCTCTTATTTTGGTATACAGTTAGGGACCATATGGTCACCTTTTTTCTTCATACCAACTTGTTTGTAATTTTTCCAACAATCCTCATCTAAGAATGTGTCGGCAAGTTTTTTGCATAGTTCTTTAAGTTTTGGATTACTTGTTTCTGTACTTGTATCTTCTTCTTGTGTGGGGTCTTTGTAACCGCAATAAACGTGTTTAATGCCGCTATGAGCAATTAGATCTTCACAGCTTTCGCCTGAGCGTTCATCCATTGGACGATTGCAAGGACTTAATGTGGTTACTATAATACAATCAGCATCAGCATCGGTACAACGTTCTAATGCGGCACGCTCGGCATGTACTCGGCGCCCATCTTCGGTCGCATAGTTAACACCATATATGCGTCGACCATCTGGATACACTACACAAGCTCCGACCATACCATAAAACTCTGAATCGGACTCTTGGCCGTCAAGAACCATTTCACAGCAACGTGCAAGTATACTATCTAATTCTTCTTGGGGATCAGACTGGGCTGTAAGGATTTCGTTTATAATCACTATCGTCGCCTTCTGCTTGTTCTGGCCAAACTGGGTAGTCGTTCATTCTGGATTTGCTTGACTAAAGTTACGCATAATAATGCCAGCTTCAGCATTGGCTTCATTTTCTTCTTCACTGCCAGTTTCGCCACTTGTATCATCCAATTGATCTTCACATGCTTGTTTGTAGTGTACAAGTTCGTGTGCTAGTGTACGTAACGCATCTTTTGGATGGCGTCCTTTTGTCACTAGATAGATGCAACCGTCGTCTGGACTAAAACAACCAAATGTAGTCCCGTCTGCGCCTGGCACACGGTCGACTACTTTAATTACAGGTAATGTATTGATTCCTAAATGCTCTTTGGCAAACGGCAAAAATGATTTAACAAAATCGTTTTCGTGTGACTCATACATAATTTCAAATATTTTTGATTCTGCAATCATTAACATGTCTTGCAATTCTTCTACGGATTCGCAATTCCATTTACGTAATGATTTATTGATACGACTGTTTGGATCGTTCTTAGTCTTAGCCGACGTATTGTGTTTCTTCATGCCCTTCATACGAGCACAGAAACTCTTACGACGCTTGGAAGACTTTGACCCTTTTTTAAGTTTACTAGGTTTAGTAGTTACTGCTGTTTGCAATTTGCTACCAGGATGTTCTTTGCGATAACTAGCAACGCCCTTCTTGTTTAAGCCGCCGTTCTTATTCTTGCCAGATTTTTTCTGCCAAGTTGCGGTTTCAACAATGATCTCTGTTATTTTCATTTTTTCTTAAGTGCAATAGCACCAACTTTGCGTGTTGTACTAGAACGATTAATAGTAGGCGATTCTTTGCTGTCGTCATCGGTTAAATTAAGTTGACTTTCTGGGTCGCCGCCATGTGGATCTAACCCTAATTGTTTGAATGCAAAATCGATCATATCTTGTTCTGCTTGTGTATAGGTAGTCATTACTGGGTCGCCACTAAGTGCGCCAGCTGCTGGAGTTGTAATTTCTGGTGCGCCAGCTAGTGCAAGCCCAAATCGATATTGTTGGTAGAATGAACCGTTACTCTTGTTCATACTCAATGCTGGCAAGGATTTAAGTCCTTTAATGCCAGCAAACTGGTCTGGTGCTAATTTTTTACCGTCAGCGGCCGGGCTATCTTCTGTAATAATTTCGTTTATTTTCATTTGCTTGTGGCCCTTAACATCCAACTGTGCTTACGGAAAGCATCCATGCGTTCTGCTAGGAAGTTGGAGAAACCATGTTCTCCTTCTGCTTCAGCAACATCGTAAACCTTCTTTAAAATAGTAACCATATTATCACTATCTTGCAATAGCTCAGCGACCATTTGTTCTGCTGGCACTACACTCGTTTCATCGTCAATTTGACTCAGTACACTAAAGCGACTGTTACTCCCAGGAGCATACGCACCAAGAGCACGAATCTTTTCAGCAAACGGATCAATGGCGCCATACACTTCAGAGTTGATTGTATCAAACAATGCGTGTAGTTCTTGGAAGTTAATACCTTCCACATTCCAATGAAAGAAAGCCGCTTTCAAATAGAAAGTGTATTGGCTTGCAAACCCAATCTTAGCGGCTTTAAGTAATTGTTCGTTCATTTTGTTTTGTTAACACTTTCCGATAATTCGTTTACTAAACTAGCAATTTTTGTATTACGTTCACTCTGTAGTTTAGTCCAATAGTTTGTACTTTCGCCTAACTCTAATTCTTTCTTCTGTTGAGCACGTTTTTTAGCGTAGTCAGTTTGTGGGTTTTTTGGTTGACGGCTAACTGGCTTACCAGCATCAACATCACGCTCACGTTGACGACGTTTGGAGTAATCTGTTTCAGCCTCTGCTACACCTTGTTCTTTCAAATGCCCTGCGGCTCTTGCTCGAGCTACTATAGCTTTAGTATCACCTGGAGATTTAACAGAATCAAAATCATAATGTTTATGATATTGTGCCGGTATTGCTTTTTTAAGTTTATCTACCATACCAATAGCAAAGGATTGTTTTATATCACCAAAGAAGCCTTCCGCCACACCTTGCTGTCCTTGGACAGGGCTGTCTCTAAGTGCATCTCGATAAAACTCTTTGAAATCTTGTGCCAATTCTCTTGCTGACCACGCCCAAGTTTGACTGTCCCAATCGTCTGTCATCTCAGCTTCAAGTTTAGTACCCGGGTCTCGACCACGACTAAACCCTATACGAACAGTATGTTCAATTTGTTTATTAACCAACTTTGCAAATAGTTTGCCATTGGGATTTGGATTAATTGTTACTTTATATCCGTGTTTTTCAGCAAACTGTATCGTTGGCTGTAAGAACTGAATTTTAGGATCAACCCCACCGGATATAACCGGAACAGCCTCCGCCACCCCTTGCTTCATACAATGCTTTAATTCTGCTACAGCTTCTTCATATGAGTCGTAACCTGCTAAATCTATATTACGAGCATAGCACTTCATATACCACTGACCAGCACCAGGGCTTGACTCGCGGTCAATACCAACTTCGCCCACTGGTTTGCCGTTTTTCTTAAAGATCTTGCGTTGTTGGTCTGCATGACCTTCCGCCACACCTTTGTTCTTTTTAACTTGAATTTTAGGCTTAGCCATTGCTTTTTGTAAATCTTTTTCAATACCTTTTGCAAATTCTTTGGCTGGAACTGGTGTACCTTTACGTGGTTGTGTGCTTGCTAACTCGGCACGAATCTGACGTGCTAATTCTGTGCCAGCACCTTTAGGACCAAAGTGACGATTAGTTACTTCGTTTGTTTTGTAAATAGGAGCCTGACCCTGTGATTGCCAATACTTGTTGCGGTCCTGATAGGTCTCGCCTGACTTTAATTTTTTAGGAGGAAGAATTGTAATTTCCTGCTTTGGTGGGAACTCACCAAACCCTGGCTTTTGCTCCTCATCAAGATTCAACGGCATCAATGTAATCTTGTCTGCCTTTTCTTTGTCGCCTTGAGCATATAACTTCTTCTTCCAGTTGTCGTGGAACTTGCGAGCTTCTTCATAGTAGTCAAACTTCTTAACAGGCTTGCCAGCTAAACAAACAGCATATGGCTCTACCTTATTGAAGTCTTGCCAGCCTTCAGCAAAGGCCTCCGGTGGGTTTTCTTCAAGCATACGTTCAACCTGTGCTACCCAAGCACTAACATCACTGCTACCAATTTCTTCAACATCGCCAACATAGTCAGCAACGTTATCAACAGCGGCACCAACTAGCTCAGGACCGTATTGTTTTAATAAGTCTAAACGTTGTTGTAATATACGACGTGTAATAGCGCCAGCAACTGGGCCAGCATCATCAAACCCTTCTTCAACACCTTCATCTTCTTCGTCAGCATATTGATTGTACTCAACGTCACTTAGGTGCATACTATGTTCACCATGGTTATAAAGATTTACAATAACAAACTTGCCACTTGGACTAAACTCTGAGATTTCACCAGTCTTACCTTTGAAAGCATTTGGTGCTGTAACAATAACAGGATCACCCACACTTAACCGCTGTTCATTCATACCACCGTGTATAGGACTTGTTGAATCTGGACCAATCATGCCATCTTCATCAACACCGGTTAATGGAACAATGGTTTCTACCGATTCTTTAGTCCACTGATCGTGTTCGCTTGTCCATGAGTTTGTACCATCGTTCCATGCGTTTTCAGAAACAATGTGTGTGCAGTTGCAAGGAGTTTGTCCACATACTTTGCAAATACCTGATGTAGATTCATCTACACCAACACGATTACGAGCACGGCGTTGTTGTTTTAATTTTAATTTTGTTACAGGATCTAATGCCCAACCTGGTTTGTGACCTACCGGCATGCTTACTGTTCTTTTTGCTTGATCGTGTGCAAAAGTTCCTTCTGGTGCAGGATCGTGCATACCAGGGAATACCTTGCGTCCTTTTTCAACAGGAGATTCTGTTACAGATTTTTTAGCTTCTTCAACGGACATACGTCCAACAATATCATCTAAGAACATTACTGTGCTCCACCCTGTTGTTGTGCTGTTGCCTGTTGTGCTGCCATATCAGATTTTTGACCCTGGCTAACTAAGTCTTTAAGTTTACTAGCAAGTTGTGGGTTCTTAGCAATATCAGCCAGTGCTGGAGCAAGACCTGTTGCAATAGCAGCATTATCGTTTGTTGCTAACTTTTGATCGGCATCGGTTTTAGTTAGTGCCTGTGTTGCTTTATCAACATTGATTCCAGGAATCTTATTTTTTAAACCTTGCAAACTTTGTTTAATTTTCTTTGCATCAGCGGAATTCATATCAGGTGGGGCATTAGGTGCAACCGCAGGAGCGGCACCTGGAGTTGTTGCAGCCGGAGCCTGTCCAGGATTATTTCCACCAAATGCTTCATCGACACCTTGTTCACGTTTGGTTTTTGCCCAACGAGCACGTAGTTTATCTTCCAATGTACATTCTTCCATACCGCCTGTACCAGGTCCCATGTTCTGTTCTTCTACACCTTCTTCGCATCCGCCAACCATCTTGTTACCTGGAGTACGTGCATCTGTACCTTTCCAGTAACCAGTAAACTTAGGACCTTTGCTGTGCTTTTCTGCACTGGACATAGTACCTTCGTCTAAATCTCCAGAGATGCTATCCCAAAAATCGCCGTGATCTTTACCCCATTTTTCGCAGAATTGCTCGCGGGACATACGCTCAGCGTCTTTCCACATTAGCTCTTTCATAGAGCCTTCGTTTAGCTTCTTAAAAATACCTAGAATGTCTGAGAAATTATTATCCATTACTTAACCTTTGACGACTTAACGCCTTTAACAATACCACCCGGAGTGCGTTGATTTGTATAATTGTGCTGACGTTTAACGATCTCTTTGGTAGAGCCGCCTAATTCTGTCATAACCGCAGATACGCTACTAGCGCCTGTTGCACCAGCAGATGCGTCTTCTTTAATAAAATCTGAGCTTTTCATATATATTTCCGTTGTTAGTATATTTATTCGGGTATAACAAAGTCTAGAGAACTTGCAATATCGTCGACTAGGACATTCTTTGCTTGTATAGTTCCACTATTACCTATTTGTTCAATTTTCACTGAGTGTGTGCCTGGATCTAGATTAACTACAATACGTTCTCTCGCAAACATTGTACTACCGGGCCAAATAAAATCACGTTCGGTTAACAGATTGTTATCAACATATACACGATATCGAGGAGCTTGATTACCCCAGTGTGCATATACGTCAACAGTTATTGTGTGTTCTGTCATATTAAAATGCTAACTTAGCACGTTCTGCTTCTAATTGTGCAATCTTTTTCTTTAATGCTTCAACATAATTAGAAGGTAATTGTTCATTGGCAATACGTTGTTTAAGAGCAGCAATGTCTTGGCTAATATATTCAATATGACGAGCAGTTAATTCATCAACTGCACCTTCTCCTAATCTATCTTTAACCCAGGCTAAATCTTCGGCTAGATCAAACGCTTTAAGACTCTTATTAATTTGTCCGGGACGTACATCCTTTGTTAAGCTCATGCTATAACGTGGATCTCGAGCTTGTTTCTTATTGGCAACTACACCTGTACCGCCAGCTTCATCAACAGGCTCTGGTGCTGATTGTAGTCCTGTTGTCTGCGGTTGTTCTGCTGGAAGTTTAGCAGTTAAAATTTGTTCAGCTTCACGAGTATACTTACCAAATAAGTCTGCAACAATCGATTGACGTTGCTTTTCATCTGCATCAGAATATAATTTACGTAGCTCTGTGCCTGACTGCATTGGTTGGCCTAACACTTTAAAATCAAAGGTTGGGACAGTCATAATATAACCATGCTCTTTCATATTTTCTGTGAGCTTGATATCTGTGAGGGGTTGGAAATATGCCGGGCTACCGTCCTTCTTGGTCCATGATTTAAATCGTGGATCCTCGGCCATATCCTTTTGACTAACAGCAAATATAACCACAGTATTTTCTGGGTTAGCTATATTGATATGTCCGCCGCTTATTACATTGTCAATGTTGTATGGACTAGTAGCTTGTACAATACGGTCAGCAGGAACCCCAGTCAATTGCATAAAATATGACTTTTCTGCGAATGTAAAAGGGGATTTTGGTTTTTCTACTTTATTGCTAGTTGCAATATAGACATTGTTTCGGCCAAATTTACCAGTTAAAAACTCGTAAACAGCATGATGTCCTTTGTGAAAAGGTTGAAATCTACCGGGGTAGACAACAAGTATTTGCGGTTCTGCTAATTCGTTAATAAACATAGTAAGGGCCTCTTACTATATTTATCTTAGATACTTTCGAGCAACCAGATATAGAATGGACTAGTAAACTCCAATGCCCACGTACCGTTCCATCCTAAGTTTACGCACTTTGTTAATACAGGACGACTAGTATCATCACCTGTAAACACACCAGTTTTCCAAACTAGATCGCCTAGATTAATTTCATCTATCTCTATACTTTTAATACCTAACAGCATATCTTTTAGAATCTCTGTTTTGTCATCGTTTTGTATAGTATCTGTCCAGTCTTTATTTTCTAAGCGGATCTTAAGGGTGTTTGGTCCCTCAACAATGGCGTAATCAAAATCTACATAAAATACTTCATTGGTGTCAGTAACAACGTGAGTTTTTTCAACAACCACAGTATCATTGATAGCAATACTGTACTGGGGTTTTTTATCCCAGTACGTACCGTACAGTCCAATTTTAATGTGTAATTTTTCTGTATCTGACATGATTACTCGTTAGTTACATTTTCTGTCACCGGAGCAGGAGTTGCTTGTAATGGTTGGTTAAGCGTGGCACCTTGTGACTTTAATGTATCTTCAATGATACCGATACTGCCACGATTGCCGATGGCAATCTTGTCTAGGTCTCCAGCATACTCGTAGTGTCCCACGTGATTCAATAGAACTTTACTGTGTGCCCAAATCTCGCCGCCGAGTACTTGCCAGCGACGGCAGAACAACCAGTCTTCACTTAGATAGTGTCCACGCTCGTCAATTTTGCAATCAAAGATTGAATACATCATTGGCTCATACTGCTTGCCTAGACCTACGTCATCCACATACTTGCACTCTGGATGAGCTGCAATCAACTGCTCGTATACGCTACGCTTGAACAATAAGAAGCCTGTGCCCATTGTATCTACTGTAAAGATATCGCCTTGAATCTTTGTCTCTGGTTTTAAGTTAATAACATAACTTACAGGCAGAGCCTTTTTAGGATACAAGCCACCAATAACTTCTTTATCGTATGCAAGCATCTGTAGAATTGATTCCGGTTGGAAGCGAATGTCCGCATCAATAAACATAAAATGCGTAGCTTGAGTGTTGGTCATCATCTTGGCCATCAAGTTGTTACGAGCACGTGTCACTAATGACTCATTGACCATTGTGTCTAATGACCAGTTTAATCCCGCTTGTTGGGCTAACAATGTAAAACGCAAGAAACTAGTCATTGTTGGCTCACTTACCATTCCGCCGTAACATGGAATACCGATATGCAGATGAATCTTGCTAAAGTCGAAAGGTGTTCCGGCTTGTTGTGCTGGTGCTGGTGTAGCAGGTGCGCTTTGTTTTGCTTTTGCGGCGGCTGCCTTGATTAAATTCACAGCATCGCTTTGACTGATTTTCTTGTCGCTCATTGATTTCTCTCTTTGGTTAATTGATTTATGCTTTTTGGATTTCAACAAGTGCACCTGCACCTGCTAATTCTGAAACTACTGCTTCTAAACTTCCTACAACATCATCTGTTAGAACAGTAGACTCTGTATCTGTGTCTTTTAATAACTTAGTAACCGTAATTACTAAAGTTTCGGTTTGCATTTTTGCCATCACGGGCTCCTTGAATATAGTATGCTATTATTTATTAGCGAGTCACTACCAGCTCGTGAATATTTGAAACTATCCCAGGCTGTATTAAATTTAAAAAGGTTGTTACACTAGGGTCATTTGTAAAGAAGTAACAATTCCATACGTAACTTGTTGATTTTGTAAACATATCTCTGCAACTAGCAGGAACGCCCACGTTCTCTATCTGCAAATTATCTAAATAATTTAGTATAAGATCTTTAATATCTTCTCCATATCTACCGTCTCGTAAGATTACTTTATGGGTGTACCCATTATCGGTTTTACGAATAATAGCACCCGAATCTAGTAACTTAGCAGCTTCTTCGTTTGCTGGTCCGCTTATAGTTTCTATACTTTTAACAAACGGTTGTAAATGATCTATTACAAAGTTGACTAGGTCGGCTTCGGTTGCGGCATATATTTGTACACGAGGTTCTTCTATACGAAGTTTAATATCAGTGGTCTTTTTAAGAACACGTAATTTATCTAATAGAAAGATATCGGCCTTATCTATATCTCTATTAGCTCTGGCATGCCACCAACTCATAGTTATATGTCGACTAACGTCTAGTCGGTGTTCTAATGCTTTGTCCATTGGACCTTTAGCATCAATTAGTCGACCCGCTGGGCAGTACACAACGATCTTATATAGATATTTGCCGTAGAACTTCTTGGTAGTATGTTCTACGGTTATCTTAGGACTGCACCGAGTCCAGAACAATATATCCATCTTTATCCACGGTTGGTACTGTTGGCGTAAACGCATCCAAAATAGTAAACTTAAATTCGTCTTCGGCCCAATCCACTTCAATAATACTATTAACTGGAATAGCGTCAAACAAGATTTTCTTACTTAGGGGCACTTTAATTAAATCGTTAATCTTACGACCCAACAGACGAGCACCCATCTTGCTATCGTATCCAACTTCAGCCAAATGATCTGTTGCTGCTTCAGTTAGGCGAATCTTCAATGCTTTTTCACTTAACAAATCATTCATCTCATTAATAAACTTAGCAACAATCTTCTTAATACTAATTGGGTCCAGTTTATTAAATTTGCAAATACCATCTAAACGATTTCGGAACTCTGGTTTAAAGAAGTCTTTAACTGCTTTATCATCTTCGCCCGACTTTTGTAATTCACGACCAAAGCCAATATTGTTTTGCTCGTTAGCACTAGCACCTAAGTTACTTGTAAGAATGATGACAGCGTTACGTGCATCTGCTTTCTTACCGTTACTACTTGTAATAGTGCCTTCATCCATTAACTGTAACAAGATATTCATTACATCCGGGTGCGCTTTTTCAACTTCATCAAACAATACAACACAATTTGGATTCTTTTCAATATCGCTAATCAGTAATCCGCCACCTAGGTTGCTATCATCGTAACCAACATAGCCCGGGGGCGCACCAATTAACTTAGCAGCCGCATGTTTCTCTTGGAATTCGCTCATATCGTAACGAATCATCTTCATTCCCATACCTTCTGCAAGTAACTTAGCAAGTTCTGTCTTACCTGTACCAGTTGGTCCTAGGAACAAGAAGTTACCAATTGGCTTGTTCATTGCTTTAAGTCCTGCACGGGCAACATAGATCTTATCCAATACAGTATCGACAACCGAATCCTGTCCATAGAGCTTGGTTTTAATAGTACTTTCTAAGTCTACTAGAGTCTTAGTACTTTCACTACCAATTTGTTCTGCTGGAATCTTAGTGAATTTACTAATAATATCAACAATGTGACTCTTACGGCAAGTCCAATTGATTGCGTTAATTTTTAATTTAGCACAAGCAGTATCAATTAAGTCAATTGCTTTGTCTGGTAATTTCTTGTCCGGTTGATATCGCACTGATAAATCAACTGCGGCATTGATAGCTTCGTCGCTAATTTCGCCACTGTGGAATTCTTCAAAGTATTCTTTAAGACCATGCAAGATTTCTTTTGCTGTGGCCGGAGTAGGTTCTTCTACTGTCATTCTGCAGAAACGACGCATTAAGGCGCGATCCTTTTCAAAGCTCTGTGTATATTCTTCCCATGTAGTACTTGCTAATACTTTAATCTGACCTTTACTTAACGCTGGTTTAATCATGTTAGCAAAGTCTACGCTGGATTGTGATCCAGATCCCGCACCACGCATTTGATGTGCTTCATCGATAAACAAAATACACTTGCCTTTACTAGTTAATGCGCCGATAACGTCTTTGAACTTTTCTTCAAACTCGCCGCGATACTTAGATCCAGCAAGTAATGAGCCGATGTCTAAGTTCCATACTGTATAGTCACGTAGGTATTCTGGAACATTACCTTCAACGATGTTACGTGCAAGTCCTTCTGCAATAGCAGTCTTACCTACACCGGGATCGCCAACCAACAGTACGTTAGATTTGTTACGCTTGGCAAGTACCTGTGCAATTTCATCCAGTTCAAATTCACGCCCTACTACAGGATCGATCTTGCCATCTTTAGCGGCTAAGTTTAAATCTTCGCAGTACTCACGTAAGATATCGTCTGCACGTGCATTTGCTGGTAAACGTTTTTGTTTTCCTTCAACATAGTGCGAATTATAGTACTCAACCACTTGACTACGTTCTAGACCGTACTTGATAAAGAAATAACTAGAGTGGCTATTTACTTCGCTGGCAATACTTAGGAAGATGTCAATGATTTGAACATGGTTACGTCCGCTGAACAGGACCTGTGTAAACGCACGATTAAAGATACGTTCTAGACTGTGTGTTTTCTTTGGAATATTATCTGCATCGCTACTTACAATATAGGTCTGCTTTGACAAGTAATCCTCAAGGTCAGACACTATACCAACTGTATCAATACCAAATGCCACTAGTAAATCATTAAACGGTTTATATGTTACTAGGCCGTGTGTTAGATGTTCAAGCGTGACATATTCGTGATTATATTTTTTTGCTAGGTCGGTTGCACTAGCAATTACTACTTCAATTTCTGGATTGTGTTGGATCATAAAAATATTTATAGATTATTGATTAAGGAACGAACTATTTCTAACTGTTCAGCACTCAAATTTTGAGGAACTGTTACTGCTACTTCTACAAACAAATCACCGCGTAATTCTGAGTGCAACTGATACAATCCTTGGCCGGGTATTCTAAACTTAATTCCGGGCTGTGTTCCGGGTGGTATAGTTAATGTAAAGTTCTTACTATCTAGACCGGTAACATTAACTTCACCACCTGCTACTGCTAACAAACAGTTTACACTAATTCTATGGTATAAGTCAACACCATTGGAGATAAAACCGTCGGCATCAAATACACGTAATTGTACATACAAATCGCCACGTGGCAAGGTAGTAAATAAATTATCACCTAGGCCAGCATATTTAATCTGTGTACCATTGGTAATACCACGTGGTATAGTTACATCAATTGTTTCTCTATGGCCATTTGTGGTTTGTACACTGACTGTTTTAGTTTGTTCTTCTAGAGTAGTGACTAATGGTATTTGAATTTCTATACGTAGATCTTTGTTGCGTCTAGTATGTTGGTGTCTATGTTGAGCAAATGGGTCGGCCCCGGCACCGAACCCAAAATGTTTAAAAATGTCATCCATATCACTATGGTGAAAATGAAATTCTCTAGTATTGTTGCCACCGAATCCATTGCGTTGCATATCGTACTGTTGACGCTTGTTGTCGTCACTCAAGGTATCGTATGCGGCTTGAACTTCTTGAAACTTGGCTTTATCGCCACCTTTGTCTGGGTGATGTTGACTGGCGAGCTTACGATAAGCCTTTTTAATTTCGTCTGCGGTAGCTTTGTCGCTAACGCCTAAAGTTTCGTAATGAGTCATATATGATTATTATAAACGAAAAAGCCGGCAGAGTCAACTTACCGGCCTGAATTTTATTTAAAATGGTTAATTAACTACACATGCTACACTTTGAGTCAATGATGTGTATCCAGTTCCGTTGGTGCCGGTTATGCTAACATTAAAGTCGCCATCCATAACTGGAAGGAATTTGATAGTACCGCTAACATCGCCGCCACCTAAGTCAATTGGATTGGCCATATTGTCGGCTTGTATTTGTGTATCAAATGCGCCAGTACAATTATATGTAACAGTAACAGGGTTACCTAAAGTAATACTAGTTTGATCCATGGTGATTGTTATTTCGATTGCCATAACGTGTCCTTATTTTCTCTTTGCCGGTTTAGTTGGTTTGTCGTCGGATATTTTACTACCATCAAAACGTTGATGTTTCTTTACTGCTGGCTTTTTTGGTACAGGCTTTGCAGCCATTGCTGTTGAAGCAAATAATGCGATTAATAATACAGCTAATAGTTTTTTCATTATGTTTTCCTTATAACATTGGTTGAGTTAACGCTGGAACAATTTTTTGTCCGTTTGCATTTAACGCCGGTGTTGAACCTGCTGGCGCTCCAAATCCGCCTGCTGCTGGCGCTCCCATGCTTGGCGTAGTAGCCCCGAATCCGCCTGCAGTACTACCCCCGAAACTTCCTGACTGCGGTTGGCCAAATGCTGGAGCCCCGCCTGATGATGAGTTGTTGAAACCGCCATTACTTGCTCCCCCGAAGCCACCTGCTGGAGCCCCGCCAAATCCGCCACCTTGTTGTCCGCCAAATCCGCCACCCATGCCGGTATTCATGCCACCCATACCACCTTGTTGTCCGCCAAATCCGCCACCCATGCCGGTATTCATGCCACCCATACCACCTTGCATGCCTCCTGGAGGAACATACTGTGTACCCATTGGTTGTCCACCACCAGCTACACCTTCTAATTTTTCTTTGGTACGACCGTACGCACTAATACCAATAACAGCACCCATAGCAACGTGGAACAAGCCACCGCCCTGTAAGGTCAGGGGTTGCCATTGTGTTGTGATACCACCGTGAAAAAATGCTTGAATACTTGTCCATGCAACTGGAGCCATAACAAAATCAAATAAACACACAAACATATACATCCAACCCATCATTGGACGCCATTTGGCGTTCATCCAATCTTCCTGTTTCTTTTCTGATTCAGATGAATGATTATAGTCGTTTAATTGAGACATTCACTAGCTCCTTCTTATAATTGATTTTATAAGTGTATTTATGGAGCTAGTGCGTATTTTTAGGCGTATGTACTAGTATCCGTTGGGGAATTTGTAAGTTCTTGAACAACTTGATCTTGATGATCATATACTTTAACAGAATGTGCATCGCTTTGTTCGCTAGCAAATCCTAATGCTTCTTCGAGACTTTCAAACAGCTGATCTCTGAAACTTAGCATACCGTTAATCCAACTATGTGATCTTACTTTATGTGATTTATGTGACATGATATACCTTAAGCGTATGTATCTGCAGAAGTAGCAGATAAATCGTGCAATAATTGATCTGTGTGTCCAAATACTTTTACGCTATCGGCATCAATGATGCTACCTGCAAATGCTAATGCTTCCATTTCGGATTCAAAAAATGAATCTTTAACTTCTAAACGTCCTAGACGCCAGTGGTGTGTTCTTACTCGGTGTGCCATATGTTAATCCTTAAATTGTTTAGCCCAAATTGCTTGGCTGTTGTTTGTATATTTAGTTAAATTATGCTGGTTTCGCCATACGTTCAGTTTAGGTAACTTGTAGGTTCTATACAAAATATCAGCAATTTCATCGCTTTCTGTAGCATGAGCATTAAAGAATTGACTGGCCCAGGGAATTTCGCTACTCCCCACAATAGGAACACCCCGGCTAATCAAGTCTGCGGTAACAATATTAAATGTTTCGCTAAAGTTGCATTGCAAACCAATGTCCATGGTAGCACAGGTTTCAAGGAATCCGTCACGCGGAGCCCATTCGTGTCCAATTAGTTGATGTCCGGCATCTGCTAAATGTTGGAAAAATCCACGTAAGTTATTCATTACAGGATCGCCCTTCATTTCAATTCGACCCGAATTAATGTGGAACCGTAATTGCTTGTCTATACGCTGAGCAAATTTAAGTGCAGCAACTGCTTGTAACATATGATTCTTTAAGGGACGTACTGCACCAAAGCAACCAATATCGACCCAGTACTTGTCACGATTAAATTCTTTTTGTTTGTATTGTTGCGGATAGTAATTAGGCAGGTAGAATACACGTTCTGCAACCTGTTTACTACTCCAGGATTTCTTAACTGCCAGGTATGTTTGTATTTCGTGCAACATACGTGGAGCATTAACACCAATGTCAATAGTCGGGAAGTTAATATATTCACCAACCCAATCCATTGCCATTCCCTCGCCGGCCATAAATGGCATTTCACTGTGCAAGCGAATAATCCAGCGGATATTAGGATGCAATTTTGTTAGCACACTAAACTTACTAGGAACTACCCATAGTGCTTCAATGATAACATGTGTGGGTTTATGTTTGTTTACAAGTCTGTCAATACAGTTATTGTCTACCGCAACTTCAATTTCTGCGTCAATGCCTGACTTGGTAAGCATTTCGACCATAAAGCTGGCAGAGTTAAACAGGCCAGTTGATAGGCCTAAGGGGGAATGTTTGAAAGGGTTGTAATCTTCTCGTCTCTTGAGAATGAATAAAATCTTTGTTGTCATTGAAAATCCATAGTATAACACTATTTATGTTTTACTGTGGATTCAAATATTACAATTTGATTACTGTGCTGGTGTAGCGGGAACTTCAACCGCTGGTGCAGTCGCTGGAGCAATAATCTGACTAGCCTGGGTAGCTAAATCTGCTGTATGAGCAACTACCAATGATTTAAATCTAGCAACCTCGGCTTCGGCCGAAGCTTGAGCAGAAGCAGCAGCATCAATGGCCAACTGATGTAACTTTGCGGCACGACCTAATGCGTCTTGCAATTGAGCTTTAAGTTCTGTAACTTCTTTATTGGCGGCAACTGCATCGTTGTGTGCTTTTTCAAATGCACCTTTGACGTCGCCTAATATAACTTGTTCAATTTGTTGAATCTCGCTTTCAACTTTATTAAATGCACCTGTAATTGCACTAGCGATCTTTTTTTCTGTACTTGTAAATAAACCCATTTGATTCTCCTTTTATATTACTGCACCAGCGATCATAATCAGACCGTTAATGCAGGTGTTTAATGTTTCTTTGTATTGCAACTGGCTCATATCCTGGATAATATCCAATTGGCGTTGCACATCTTTTAGCGTTTCCGCTAGCTCTTGAGGACTTAATTGTCCTGCGTGTACCGCTTGTACCGCTTGTGCTACATAATTTGCAGCATCAGCAAACGTAGGATCACCGCTATTTACAAGTGCGGCTAATTGTTGGTTAATATCATCTAATGTCATCTCGGTCTATTCCCTAAAACATGCTGTATAGTATTGGCACTATGCTCAATACCTTCAAACTTTAACTTACAGAAAAACGGACTTACTGGTGTACCTGTGTTGTACTGTGTAACTAACCCTTGTGCTATTTCATTAAGGGATTTAGCAGCTTTAACTCCATCGCCGTTGCTTGGTAAGTTCTCACTGTAGGCTTCAAACAACTCAGTCTTGCGGGCCATTGCCACGGCATTAGGCTGACTCATAACGGGATTATTACATGAGGTTGCATAGTGTCTAGCATCTATGCGAATTTCTGATATTAACAAATATTCGTTAGGATCGTACTTGGTCATTGTAACTGCATCATAAACAGCACAACTAGTCAATATAGGCAACAACAATACAATTAATCTTTTCATTGTAGGCCTTGCCATATTTTCTGTTGCGTATTATACCAATTTTGCCAACCTTCGTATTTTTCTTTTAGTATATAATACTGTGTATAATTTTCGTTTGAGTTTTCAATCAAATCACTCAGGTTACGTTGCTCTGGTGCTAGTGGAGTTAAATCACTAGCAGGTTGTTGCAAGTCTGCTAGTACAGTGGGCCAATTTGGGATTACAGGTGGCTTATTGCCTGCACACGCACTCAATAAGAATAACGAAATAATAATTAATCTTTTCATTTGCTAGTCACCGGTACAGGAGGCAATAATTTACTACCTGAATTCTTAACAGCACGATTATAATCTTCCCATGCGTCGTCATTGATCTTACTACAGTCAGCATTGATCTTATCTTTATCTTTTATGATAATTTGTTTAACACCGTAACCGCGGCCATTGACCAAATGCTCCTGGCTAGCTAAATTATCTGCTAGTTGTTTAGTGGCATCAGCTGACGCTTGTTCTGCTAGTGCTACCTTTTGTTGTGCTTCTAATAGTTCTTGTTGTTGAATAGCAATAACACCGGCACCGCCGTAAAAGAATACACCTACAATCATCACAACAACAGAAACAGGACGAGCTATTTTTGCATATAGTGATACTTGCGGAATATGCTGAGCAATACCTGCAATGATAAAGGTTGCAAATCCGGTACCAGCCACAAAGGGCCAAATCCACGTTGGAATGTGCCCTAGAAAGTGATTGACTATAAATTCAAACATTATGATTGTAGAATCTGTGTAGCACGTTCATATGCTGCACGGCGCTCCTGTAATCCTAGTGTACCGCCGTTGACAATACGTGACTCGTGATCAATTGCATTTTGATCAGCGTATTGATTTAAGTTATTTGCTTCCCAGAACCAGCAGGCTGATTGCACACAACCTTCAAATGTTTGCAAGAAGTCAGGAACATCATCTACGTTCATGCTTAAACTTTCAGCAAATTTAGTATAGTTACTACGTCCTGTCAATTGGATCAGGCCACGACCACAAAAACGCCAACCATCGCCTGATTCTTCTGGACCATTGCCCATACGATTAGCATAAACACGATTGGCAATAGCTTCTTGTTTGTTTGGTTGACTGCAATACTGAGTTGCTTCAGACAATCCGCCTGGGAAATGACTAGGGAATACACGCATCAGCGTTTCTGGACGATAGTTTAAGTTTTCCTGAATTGCAGTATATCCTGCAGATTCTACAAAGGTCTCACCTAGGAAACTAGCTACACGTGGAACAGTAGTAAGATCGTAATCGGGCAGTACTTTAGCAAGGGCTTCAAACCAATGCGGTACATGCTCGTTGTTGGGTAAAAATTGCTGTAACTGATCTTGTGTAAAATTAAATTGAAAGCCCATTTGGCCACTCCTTACTTGATGTAAGTATTTAGCAGATCTATGGTATTTGAAATATTACAGATTAATTTACGTTGTTCTAAGAATAAAACCCAAGTTAATATCTGCTCTTGTGTTAATTTTGCGTATGTTTTACGGTGAAGAGATGTGGTAATTGTTTTTGCTAAACCACTGCGGGTCATAAAACTATCAAAATTATCTACTTCAAACTCTGTTAGATTTACTACTTGCAAATACGAATATTCAGTATTGTATAATGCATCAATCTCCCCAAACTTTGATTTAACAAATCCCGAGTATAAAAAGAACTCTGTTACTAAATTTGGAAATCTCACATTGGTTTGAAAAAACTCAATGAAATCTTCTTCGCTATTAACTAAGTCTCTGGCTGTGTCAGTATGAAACATGAACGGAACACCATATGGTCCAATGATTAAGGGTAGTTTAATGTTGTAGCGATCTTCGACAAACTTTCTAGCTTCAACAAACCAACTTGCTGGCCCCGGAAATGCTCCAGTATTAGGCAAGTCATTATTGCCGAACAACTTATCCATTGCAATTGATTGTACAAACCAAGTCTTGGCATCTAAGACCATACTCCATTTGCTGGTAGATTCGCCAGCAGCAAGCAGTTTTAATAACTGTTGATTTTCCCATCCATTGATACGCGAAGTGTAATTCCATTTACTATAGCATTTTATTTGTACCAGGTGTTGATACTGTTTCCACCATGCTGTATCAATTAACTCTGCTACATCGTCAGTGTCATTGACAACAACAGTAATAGAATTAATGTCACTGGGATTAAAATATTGATTAATGGATTCTGCTTGTATCTCCAGGAGAGGTAACTCTTCTCGAAATACAATAGTGATTAGGTCAAGCATTGGAAATTAACGAATAATACCGGCTAAGTTTCTTAAAGATTCTGTGTAATCGTTCTTGGGTGCTTTGGTAGTTACTTTAACACCTGCGGCAGTCTTTAGTGCGTCGATATCTTCTTGACCGTATGCTCGTTCGTATGCTTCTGGACTCAGCGGGATTAGATCGTGTAGTGCTTCTAGACTTAATGTTGTTTCTTTATGTGCTTTAAAATAACGAACACGCCAGTCTTCAACATCTTGTTTGGTTAAGTTTAATAAGTCATCCATTAAACTCATGATATCTTCTGGTGCAGTTTCTTTGCGGTCAAGTTCAACAAACACAAGATAACTACCGTCATCCATTTCGCCGGAACTGATATCTGCATCAATGACCCACTCGTAACCTTTTTCAATAAAGCTAACTAGATCATTTGCTGGCTCTTTACCATCAACTTTAAAACTTAATACAATAACATCACAGTCGTCGCCAAGTTTGCTTTTAAATTCATCAACGTGTAATTCTGGGTGAATTAAACGTGCTAGGTCACCTTGCTCTAAGCCTTCAAATAGATTACGCATTAGGAGCTCCTTGTCCTTGATCTTCGATGTTTGCAGTTTGATCAACTGCTTCGTTGTCTGCGCCTGTTTCGTATGCAGAATCAATTTCACCCATATCAACTGTGCCTGATTCTAATTCTAGTGCACCTTGCTCAATGTCTTGCATTAGTTTCTTAGGCATAACAATAGTAACTAACCATACAGGACTTTTAATTAAACGTGGAACTTTTGTACCGGGCTTAAAGTCACTAGGGCTCTTTACTTTCATTGGATGTTCAAAGTAATCTTGCTTAAATTCAACATCGCAGTCGTAATCACTTAGGCGTACTGCACCCTTGGGATTAGGCATCTTTTTGTATGGCCACATAAATGTGCATTTTACAAAGTATTTTTCGTAAACAGGACCTTCAACAAGTTCACCTTGTTTCCAGTTTTCAAAAGCATACAAATCTAATTCGTCAAGTACACGCTCAAAGTCCAGAAGTGTTCCCACTGCTGAATCAGTCATGAATATGTCTTTAGTGTTGTTTAATAGGTCTTTAATATTTGCCGGCATAGTACACTTATTTATCCAAATTCGGGACGATTAATCTAGTTTAACACCAGTCCCTAATTTGCGCCACAACTCTATTTCATAATTCCACCATGCCTGTGCCTGGTCTACTGGCATTTGATCTAAACTTTCGCAATGATCAACTGCATACGCGGCCCGTACACTGGGCTGTTTTGCAGCCACTACTAGTATATCTCGCCATTCTCTGGCTTTTTCGTTGGGAATAGTTGCAGGAATTGACAAATGATGCGGATTATTCATATCGGCCAAGGCCTGCGGAAACCCTTGACTAACCAAGGTTGGGTGACCGTTTACTACCTTTGACCCAGTTGATCCTAGTACATACACTGGGTGTTTACTGCTATTAAGATCTTCCATTTCGCCTAAGAAACTAACATGTAAATCGACTGTATTACTGACTAATGCTACGCCAGAGTCTGTTGTTGATTTAAAAGGAACCGATACGGTGTTTGGATATTTTGTAGCTACCTGCAATGCAGTTAAGTGACTAACAACACCAAGTCCACTGGTACCAATAGTAAGACGCCCATCCTTGGGTATATCTTTCCATGTTTTATACTTGGTAGCACCGATTGCCATTGGCGCAGAGCACACAGGCAATAGAATTTTAAACTTGCTTAAATCATGACTATCTTTGGGATAAAGATTTGGTCTTAAAAAGAAAGCCGCAGATGAAAGTAATATAGTATTGGAATTATTTAATACATAATTTGCAGCAATAGTACTACCGGCCCCGGGCTTGGTATCAAATACAAAGTTATATTTGTTTTGCGCTTTGTTTGCTTCATCGGCCATGGTCCTGCCGTAATTGGCCATTGAGTCTGCCGGGCTAAATGAATAAACGATTGTTACTGTTTCTTTTGCGTGTACCGGCAATGCAAAGGTTAATACGGCAAACATAATTGCCAAAATTCTTGACATGATAGGTCCTTGATTGAATATATTATTATACTACGGAGATATAAGATGGGCAACCGAAGTTGCCCAATTCTTATTAAGAGTTTTTAATACTGTTTACTAAACCTGGAGTAAAGTAATCTTGGTACTTTGCGTATACACCTGCCGAAGCTTCGCGGAATTTTGCTTTATCTTCTGCAGATAACTGTACAACATCAATACCATCTGCGGTTGCACGAGCTGTAGTTGGAGCAACATCACCAACACTAATATCACGCTCAAAACGTGCAGCTTCAACAGCAGCTTCAAACATAATATCTTGTAAGTCTTGATCTAATGTAGCCAAGAAATCACTGTTGATGATAATGTTTGTTAATAGTAAACGGTGTTCGCTATTTAAAATTGCTTTAGATACTGTGTTCTGTTCGCATGGGTAAACACGTGGCCATGAACTTTCGCCAGCATCAACATCACCGGCACGGATACCTGCGGTTAAGTCTTCGATATCCATGACAATTGGCTGAGCACCTAGTGCTGTCCATGTGTCTTGAGCAACTGGGCTATTAGATACACGTACTTTTGCACCAGCTAAGTCTGACAAACTGTTGATTGGTTTGTTTACTGGAACGTTCATAAAACCGCCGGAGTATGTAAATGCCATACCTTGGATTTTACTATTATTTTTACTGTAACCGTTTAGAAGTTCTTGTCCAATTGGACCTTCAAATACACGAGCAGCATGTTCGTGATCTTCAAATAGGAATGGTAGATCTAATGCATGTAAATCTTTATTGAATTTGCTTAGTACATAAGTGTACATTTGACTCATTTCAATTTTGTCTTCTGCCATTAACCCTAGTAGGTCATGTTTTGTAATTCTGTTAGCAGTACCGGCAGTAACATCACTGTGATACTTTTTAGCGTATTCGCTTAGTGTTAAGATTTCGATTTGTAAACGACCCGGAGCACGTTCTTCAATAATTTCAGCGAAGCGTTCTGCAGCACGAATAAAGATTTCAATAGGTTCGTGGGCTAAAACCCAGCGTACTAATTTTGGTTTCATTGTATTTTTCCTTAGATATGAAAGTTAATAGCTTGCATGTATATGCTTACGGGCGGGCGTTCTAACTGAGTTAGTAAAAGAGATAAACTCTAGGCGTCCTGTATAATTCCGACGTCAATAACCATTGGCGTTGCTAATATTATTTATCTGTATCTAAAATCTATTATGAATATTGATTCCAGAATCAACGAAATTTGCTTCGCCGAGATAATAAAATGGACTTAGGAATCCTACGAATCCCACAGGTTTTTTCATTTCGTAGTTAAAGAATTTGGGATCAATTTGATCTACTAGCAATCCCAGGCCTGCTTTCCATAGCTGGTACTGCGGAGTATCTTTAAAGTTGGTGTAAAACCAGTGGTCCATTTCGTTATAAAAACTATTGCTAGGTTTATTGGTCTGGAAGGTTGTTGGATCATAATCTGGGTATATTAAGGGCTTGACTAAATGCTCGTACGCTGTTCGTTGAGTATAGCTGTAATTGGGCCAACGACATAGATACTGTGCGTGTTGATTTGCAGGAAGATTAAACCAATTCATAATAAGGTACGCTTGCTTATGTATAAGATCTGGCAAGTCTGGAGTCCAATAAAAATATTCAATATTTAAGTTAGAATATTCTTTGAAAGTACTAACGCTGTGGTTAGCCATTACGTCCATAAAGTACAAATACCATTTTTTATCTTTAATACAGACCTTGGGCTTATCTACTCCGTACAGTATGCAGATACTTTTACCTGTGTCGGCTTGATTTTTATGTTCTTCATAGCCCAGTGGATCATGCTTAAATGCGTGACCGGGTTGGAAGTAGTCTTTGCTCTTAAATACCCAAGTTTCATCATAATCTGCTGTTACCATGTTTTCGGTATAGTCGTGCATAACTATCTTTGTCTTGGGAGCGTGTACAGCCAGCCATTGTAGTACAGGCTGTGCAGCAAATTTATATTCGCTTAATGTATTTTCGGGTTTATAATTGAACGGATCGTCGGTAACGTTCTTCTCGCCTTGCTTGGGGTAGCGGAATGTAACTTCGTCGATGTGTATCTTGTTTGTTACAAAACTATAAAGTGCCATGGCACTATCGCCACCACCACTAAATTCAAGTCTGATGTAATCGTATTTTTCTCTGAGCTGTTGAGCACGTATACGGTATAGTTCTCTTAACGGAGTTTCTGGCTCCTGAGTCCATATCTGTTTACCAAATATTTCGTTACTAAAATTCCACTCTGGGAAATGCCCGGTCTTAGTTGCTTGTACAAGTGCCTGCGGCTTACTGTAAAATGTTTGATCACCGACGGTGTAGTAGCCCAAATTGGAATTCTGATAGATTGCTAGATCGGCAAATTTATTTGTCATTTTTAATTATACTTGAAGTTTGGGGAGATAGTCAACCGGGAAGTTTGCTGACAGCTTAATACTTATGACAGATTTAAAAAGATAAACATGCCGTTTATGTTATGAGCTAAGTCACCTAAATATTTGTGTAGTTCGAGCAGTAATACAACCAACGTTTACCCAGGAGGACATATTGTCTAAACGTCAACACAAAAGAGCAGATGCTCAAGTAGTAAACAATAATCACACCAGTTTTAAAAGTAATAACGCAGTACGATTGGACTTGTATCAAAAGGAACAACCGCCTAAGGCTCAACACCGTCCAATAGCATTACTCCCAAAGAGCCTAACACAAGAAACATATATTGATCTATTAACTGACCCACAGCGTCTTATTATATTCGCCACGGGTCCAGCCGGCACAGGCAAGACCATGCTGGCAGTACTAGCTGCGCTAAAAGCATATAGAGCCGGCGAAATTGATCGTATTGTAGTCACCAGACCAGCAGTAGGAGTTGATGATGAGGAGCATGGGTTCTTACCCGGCGACCTAAATGAAAAGATGGCTCCATGGACCCGTCCTATTTTTGATATCATTGGCGAATACTACCGTCAGTCCGAAATCGCCAAGATGCTAGATGACCGTACAATCGAGATATCTCCCCTAGCATATATGAGAGGAAGAACATTTAAAGACTCGTGGATTATTGCAGACGAAATGCAAAACGCGACACCATCACAAATGAAAATGTTACTCACACGATTAGGTGAAGGTAGTAAGATGATTGTAACAGGTGACACAAGACAAGCTGACCGCAGTGACGATAATAACGGATTGCTTGATTTTCAGCGTCTAGTAGATTCATACAAGAACTGTAAATATGTGTCCGGTGTAGAATTCGATCACCGAGATATACAACGCCACCCTGCTGTGCTTGAAATACTTAAGATTTACAAGGAGGTTTGATCTTATAGCATAAATAATAGTGCAGGTCGCGATGCGTCAACATCCACCTGCTCTAATAGTTGAAAAGGAACTATCAGCAATGATATTTATTATATATAAAACCACAAATTTAGTCAATGGTAAATTTTACATTGGTAAACATAATCAATCTACTGATTCGTTTGATGGCTATTACGGGTCCGGGTCATTATTAAAAAAAGCAATTAAAAAATACGGAAAAGATAATTTTATCCGCGAAACACTTTTTGAATTTAGCGACGAATATTCGGCGTATCAGAAAGAAGTGTTGGTCATTAGCGAAAATTTATCTAATCCGCTTTGCTATAATTTACGTACTGGTGGTACTGGCAGAAGTTATAATTCAACAGAGCAATCTCGCTATCTTCAGAGTAAAAGTGCTTTAGCACGATGGGAAGACCCAGAGCAATATAATGCAATGGTATTAGAAAGACAAACCCGATATAACAATGACACCGGTAAAGAAATAATAGACAATATTGCTAATTCTGTTAAAGCACTATGGGAAGATCCAGAATATGTTAAAAAGCAAACTGATGTTAGATCTTCAATGGAGTACCGATCAGTTCTTAGAGAAAAAGCAAAAAATAGAGAAAAGTTTCAATGTATACATTGCAGTGGTATGTTTCAACCAAGCCACTTAGTTCGCTGGCATAACGATAATTGTAAACTTAATCCTGCTCTCCAGTAACTAATTTATAAACATCCTTCCAAGATTTTACCACTTTAATATCAGGGTGGTAATAGTGGAGGCTATGTCCATGCTCCATTAGTATACTTTTGAGCCCTAACCCTGCACCAACTTCACAATTAGTAATTTTATCTTCGATCCAGTGATATCCACTATTTTGATATGGTTCAAGTGCTTCGTCCTTATCTGCTCCGGTGTCTAGGAATATAAATTTCTCAAATGCTGTTTCACCGAACAACTTACGTAGATTCATTCTACGTAATTCTTGTGCATTTTCGTTTTTACTTAAACTTGATATAGCATGAAAAACATATCCGTGTTCCTCGTGTAGTCTTTTAAGATAAAACATAGAATCTCGAAGGGGTGGTAAAAAACCAATATGGGCACTTTCGTTAAAAATTCTTATTAGTTTAACTGCCTGCTCTCTATCCATGCCATATCTTTTACTGATATCGTATTTAAATTCACCGCCGGGTATTTTATTAAATCCGTGCTGTTGCAAATACACATCAAACGCATATTCCCAATCGAGGCAAACGCCGTCGATGTCGGTTAGTATAATTTTATTTTTCATTTACGCCTTTAACAATTCTATAAGTTTTTCAGGTTTAACAATATCGTGTACTTCTTTAACATTGAGTACACGCACTTCTAATTCAATGATTTCAAATTCGTGCATAGTTTTTAACATATAATCGTCATGTATACAACGAGTTAGGAAACTACGCAACTTACCAATGGTGTCAAAGGTCTTACCTTTTTCACTCCACTGACGATACATAGTACCTTTATTATACTCGGGGGGATTAGATCCCTTCCTTCGAACTTTGTAGTGTATCTCTTTCATTTCAAACTTCCAATAGTCAATAAGTGTTCTACACACTTTGTACAAATAACATTATAACGTGGACCACCAGTGGGACTAATAGCAGTATTACATGAGGTGCACATGATAAACGCTTGTGTAACAACATGTCCGCGTTCTGCAGGGTACAACGGTGTTAAGGTATATCCGATTGGTTCTGGTTTAGTTTGATCCATTATGCACACCTCAATAAAAATGTAGTATAATCCCTCTTAGAAAAAAATATAAACTCATATATTTTAGACCTTTGTGTGGTCCAAGTAGTCCATTTATCACGTTTAAGATTCTGTATTAACCACGCCCGAATATTGTTAATATTATCAATATCATTATTTGATATATACGGAACACTATACGAATAAGACATTACAGGACCTTAACATAGTTTAACACCGTAACCTTGGCATTGTTGCGGTACTCTTCTTCCCTGTGTGCTTTAACACGACCTTGTATCTGCCCTACTTCGCATACCTTGTCTAAGTTCTTGGCCCAGTAAAATACTAGATTGTCGTGTTCAGTATATCCATAAACTGCGTAGCAATCTGTTGATTGGATGTAACGCTTTTCGATCAAGCTAAACTTGACAGTAATGGTTTCACCGATACGACCAGTATAACGACTTGTACGTTCGTATCTGGCACCTAGTTCACGCACATGATCACGTTGCTGGTACTGGTCCACCAAGTGCGGTGCCCATGCAATTCGACCAAATGTGTTAGGCCCTACTTCTTTGTCGGCCAGGATTTGGTTAAGTAGGCCCAGGAACTGATCTGGTTTTCCTTTAAGGCTCTGCATGATTACATTTTGTTCAATGTACTGTATAACACCATCGGCTTGCTTGTGATGGAAGTCGTTGACAATAAACTTGCCTCCGAACGTGTTGCCAAACAACACAGATTCAGAAATAAGGTGACGATTAGGGTGATAATCCACACCATTTATTGCGATGGGATTACGTACAATAGATCGGTTATTGTGCTCATATGCCGCAATAGCTGTAGCAAGCACTAGTAGGGTGGGGGAGGATTTAATCTTCATTTAGTTGTCCATTATTCCAGTTCATACTATATTATAGCATTATGGGAATTAATGGTCAACTACTTGGATTTGAGCTTGCTGTGTACGTACTGATGTAAGGTGTTTAAATAGTTGGTTTGAGTAAGCATTTTAAACTCTAATGCTTCTAAACGGTGCTTTAATTGTTGGTTTTCGTGCTGTAAATACTCCAGGGTCAGTTTAGTATCCTTGAGTACTTTCTCGTGGCTAAGTAGGTTAGGACGTGGTGGAGCATTAGGATCCACAGCCCGTTTCTTCTTAGGTTTATACATGTTAAATATGCTCATACTAGATATTTATCGTTGGGCACACTTGGGAATTTTACTGCTACTGTATCTGTATCTTCTGTATAGACCGCTTCGTTGACATCGCCGGGTTCTACAATGCAAATATCACCTGCACGGAATTCTTCTCCGTTTAGAATCATACAACCACGGGTAATCAATTGTATCTCTGTAATCACTGCATGATAGTGTTTGGGATAACTAGTTCCTGCTAAATTAGTTTGAAAGCAAACTTCAAAGTCTTCGGTTCGCACTACTGCTCCGGGAAAGTTACCAATAAACCATCCGCGGGCTCCTGCGTCACTTAGTCGATGTCTTTTCATATTATTTCCAATACGGTGCAAATTCGGGTACTACATCTAATACATTTTCGTTACGTACTTGATCGAGACGTTGCGTAGTTTCAATTACCGCAGACCAAGACGATTCCGGTGCTTGGTACATATATGTAATTACAGCATCAATTTTATTTTTAAGAACTTGGTACTTGCTACTAGACACCAAACGATCTCTTGCTAAATCTTTTAATTCTATAGGTAAATTAGTAATATTTTGATCTGCTGGACCATGCGCTATGGTAAGATCTGTTCCAGCAAAGTTTGTAGTATTGTCAATGGCAAAATCAAATACTTCTGTTAGATGCAAGATATTATATACTGTAATCACTACATTGAATTTTAATTTTGCGGCAGGATATGCTAATACCGTTTTAATATTAGTTTGTGTAGTTGCCCAATTGGCACCAGATCGAACATATTCTAATAACGGGCCTGTGGCATCAAGGCTCACAATAAACAACACATTAGTAAATCGTTTTAGGTAATCTTCTAATTGCTTCTTGCCAAAATTTAATTTACTTAAATTTGTTGTGTAGGTAATACGTATATTGTGTAGGCCTAATTGATCTAAGTGATCCAACATTGACCAGTGTTCTTTTTGATATAGTGCTTCACCACCAGCAAAGTATACTTCCTTCAGTTCAGATAAATCGCCATACTTGGCAATAATATCTTCCCATTCATCTGTATCATGTGCTTGTATTACGTAGTCCTTGCGCCCGGTTCCACGATAGGCTTCTTCTGCCCAGGAATGACTATAAGCAGGGCCGCACATGCGACATTTAAAATTACAGATGTTGCTAAATCTGGCATCCCAATACTGCATTTTAAAATTATGCAACTTGCCATCAGTTTCAGTATTTGCTAATAGTGTGTCAACATTGATGTTGAAGTTTTTGATATCTAGATTCTTATTTTCACGAAAACTAGCAAGTCCGTGTTGTTCTTCGCGATAGCATTGGCTACAGGCAGAGTTCTTCTTGCCTGCCAACATATCCGTTCTGACCTTTTTCATAGAATCAGAATTCATTATATCTTCTGCTGACTCAAAGTCCTTTATGTTACCAAATTTTCCGTCACCGGGATTGGCAGAACAGCAAGCACGTATTTCACCACTGGGCTCATGAAAGAAATGAATCCAGGGTAAAATACAAAAAGTATTACTGGGCAGGGGTTTCTGCATCTTCTACTGGAGTTTCTTCTACAGCTTCTTCTTTGGGAATAAACTGTTCTAAGTAAGCCATATCCAACTGTGCCATTGTTTGAATAACGTACTGTGGATAACCTTCTAAGAAGTATTTGAACATTTCGTCGAATGTTTTAGTGGTGCCAAACTTGTTGTATACAATTTTCTTTTCGTTAAGATTTAGAATAACACCTGCGTACTGACGATCTTTGCCAGAGAGCCCTTTGGTGAACTCGATACGCTCATCGTATTGATAATTGTCTGGATTCTTTGTCCAGCCAGCAATTTGTGTTTGTACTCCGGCACGCGGCTTTTGTACATAAAATGCGAGTAAGTGAATATCTTTAATTTTCATAGTTGTGTAAGTTCGATTAAGGTTGCTGATAGGTTAATTTCTTGATCTGCTACTAGTGGTACGTTTACAAGACCTTTGCGAATTGCTAAAATTGCTGCGTCTTGCCCTTCTTGAGTTTTTGACCATAAGTCTAAGTTATCGTACATCCAACGGAACATATCATCCATGTCCTCAATGGTTGCTTGAGCACAAATAACCTTACGTGCATCTACGATCTTGCCTGCTTTAAATAGAGCTACTGCATCTAGTTTCCAATCCTTAACACCACGATCATTTTCGCCTGGAGTATTTAACTTACCAGAGCTTGAATTGGGCTGTAGCAAGTTTAGACATTTACGTAGATCTGGATATGTTGCCTTGACATAACTGTCTAGAGTATCTAGATCAAATTCAATATTTTCTGTTACTAAAATAGTTGCTGCACGTGCTGTAAATTCTGTTACATCACTTTTATCAATATGAAAACCTTGACAACGACTGTGTAGTGCTGGGATAATCTTATGTGGCATGTTGCAAGTAAGAATAAAACGTGCCGACTCTTGATACGTTTCCATTAGGCCACGCATGATGGCTTGAGCATTGTGTGTTAGGTAATCCGCTTCGTCTAACAAGACTACTTTAAACTTACCAAATGGCATTGTGCTAACAAAACCTTCAACACGAGTTTTAATAAAATCCACACCGTTATCACGTGATGCATTAATATGCAAGGTATCGTAATCTTCTACGCCTAGTTCGTTAATAAGAACTTTGGCCAAGGTAGTCTTGCCTGTGCCCGGACTTCCGCTTAATAAGATATGCGGAATAACCCCATCTTTGATCCAGGCATCAACCTGATCTCGTTGCGATTGATCGGTGAATACATAATCTCCTACTACCTTAGGTCTGTATTGTTCTGTCCAAAGTTGTTTCATTCTTTTACCTGTTGTATGATTGTTTGTGCTATTTTACTGGCTTTATCTTCGGCAAGCGAGTACTTGTGTAACCGTTCTGCACATTTTCTAAGTGCATCGCTTAGTACTTGATCTTCGGCTTCTTCTAATACTAATCGGGCAATATCGTGTAAGGCGACAACTGCGTCGACGAGTTTAAGATTCCTCATACTAGTTCTTCTGCAATTCCTAAAACTTCTGCTAAGATTAAAAATGCGCCTGCAGCAAATAATTGTCCGGCACACAGAAGTCCGCCTGCTACAATACGGAATGCGCTTTTAACTAAACTAATTTTTAAGTGTGCTACTGGATTTGGTGTACTCATTTTGTGCCTTTGAAAAATTTGATAATATTGTTGAAACGTGTTTTGACTTCTTTAACGGAAATCATTGATGGGTGATGCGGACACCTGCCTTGCATAAAATCACAAGTAGGTGTATATGTGTGCTTGCATACGCTACAACGTGGTGGTTTGCTACTTACTCGCTTTTGAGTATCTCTACTATTCTGTCCTGATCCCATTGTTCTTCCCCGGTAAATGTTGGGCAATGCATATATCTATCGTCTAACCAACATTTTAACAGATACAAATCTTTTTTACAAGACATTTGGGTAAAGCCATCATTGCGATCATTGTGAATTTCTATCAATGATTTTTGAATAGCCCACCGAACACTTTCTAAATCGGGTTTTTTAAATCCCATTTTACCAACGGTCTTTTGCATCAATTTGAGTTGCACTACTTAGACTATCATCACTTGGCTCAGATTCTGAAACCAGTAAGATGTCGGCCGGGTCAATTCTGCGAATTGTGACTTCGCCTGTTGTGTCTTCGATAGTAACACCCCGAGTCCAACGTCCGTGGCTTACCAAAACCCATTGCCCAATGGTAATATCTTCTTGTTCTGGTCCAGTAGCGTATACCTGTGCCCAACGTGGACGAATACCTGCACCACGTCCATCATCGTTTAACAAATAGATACCACTACTTAGTTTACGTTCTTTGAAATTCATATCAGATACAAGCACATGATCATTTAGTGCTCGTAAATTATCTACTTTGATTGGTTTAAACATAATTAGATTCTTGTCGGTCCGTTTGATTTTGCTTGTTCTTTTGGAGTCGGTAATGGTTCTTGTGTAACTGTTGCAGGAGCCGCCAGACTATTTGCTAAACTACCACGAGCTGATGGTTGTGCTGGTTGCTTGTCTGGTGATGCTGGAACATTAGTTGTTACAGTTAAGTTATTTGCCAAATCTGTTAATTGCTGTGCATTACTAGCTTCTAGTATTGTTTTTTGTGTTTGATATTCGTGTGGATCATTTGGACTATAGCCAGCACCAGCTGATGGTACCGCATACACTTGATCCATAATTGCGTTTCGTCCAGCGGCAATTTTACCACCAGCACCAATTAAATCACCACGTGCGTTTACCTTCATGTTTCCAACTGCGATTGCTGTTTCGTTGGTTAATTTAATTTTGTCCATATCAACTGCTTGACCACGTGCTGTTTTATATATTCTTGCCATTTTAATTCTCCTTGTATGCTATTTATAAACTGGGTAGTTTACTTTAAAAATTCTTCAATCGGAAGATCGTAATATAAGCTATTAACCTTGTGAACACCCAATAGGTATAATACATAACTTGCTACACTTGATCCACGACCTAATCCCCATACTACCTTGTTTGCTCGCATGGTATCTACAAAATATTTCAAATAGCGTAGCAAGTTAAACAGGTCACGTTCCTGGTATAATAGTAGTTCTTCGCCCACACGTTGCAATTCAGGCGCTGTCTTGCACAAATCCAAGATATGTTGGGCTATATCTAATGTTTTATATTCGTCTGGCATGTGCCAGTTATTTTGATTTTCGTTATCAAATTGTTCAACCGGTATGTTACGTGGTATCCATTGTTGCAATGATGGAATATCTGCATACGTTTTGTTTACAGCCACGTTGAACAAGTTGGCATCTTCAACGTAGAATAGTTCTAGCATCAAATCGGGATTTTGATAAAGCATATCGGCCAACTCATTTGTGTTGGTGTATGCTTGACCATGAGTATCATACTTCATTGAATATCAATAATGTTCTTAAATTGTTTAGATTTTGATTCCATTTCTTCTAATGCTTTGCGATTGCGATTATTCATTTCTTCTTGATAATCCTGAAGCAGTAGTTGTAATTGTCCTACCATATCTGCTTGCCCAATACGGTAAGCATACATCATACGGCTTTGCAATTCAGATAACTTTTTTGTAAGCTCATCCATTGACATCTTGGACAAGTCTGGTGTTAAAGGGTGACCCATGACGGAATGTCTCCTACAGTTGGTTCTACGTATTCTTGTTTTAATTCTTCACCTTTGAGCAAGGCGGTTAGGTCTACCATGGATTGATTTTCTAAGATAGAGACCCATTCACCAGCGTTGGTTTTATGAAATGTTAAATATGCTATTGTACCGATCGGTAACTGTACTGGTATTTTTCTTTGGTCCAAAATAAACTCCTTGTATATAATTATATAGCAATTATACCAAGGAGTCAAGTATTTTAAATTAGAACGTGCTGGCTGCTATTCGTTTCCAGGTATTGGTTGCTACGCAAATATACATATAATTTGAATCATATGCTACTTGGCCTTGTACACCCGTTGAACTAGAAGTTGCAGGCGCACCAGAATGCAATACTACATTACCAAAAAAGCGTGTACTCTGATCGTTCTCAACACCAATGGCTTGTTTCTGTGCAACAAATGGAGTAGAACCTGTACCATCTGGTGTGGTCCAAACAGTAACATTACCACCGAGACCTGCTGTTACGTTGGCACCTTTGGCATAGAATCCAATAGACCCTACAGTATTAGGAACATTGGCTGTGGTACCAGATCCAGTAAATGTTAGAGCATTAATGTATCCAACAAAGTCATTATTCTGTATACCAACGATAGTACCTGTTGCAAGATTGCCACGCAGACCGGTTATGCTGTAGCCTGCACTCGGACCGTTGTCACCTTGTGTGTACGCTATGTTACCTGTGTAGTTTGTACCTGCACTAACAGAGTTATAACTGCCCTGAGTACTAACACGGTCTTCACCTGTTTCTAATGCAAGTGCTATAGGCAACGAATTAACTCCGTAGCCGATTAAAAATGTAGAATTTACTGTTGCATTAAAATATAATTCTGGATCACGGAAAGTGGCACGGTTACGCGATAAGTCAAAAATTTGATAATTGTTACCGCCGTCGATACTACTAAAGTCAAACAGGTAACTGCCCGGTGAACCTTGGTCAGTAGCTTGGTCAAATGTGATAGTTTGTGTACCATCACCGTTTGGTTCAGACCAGGCAATATCGTTAATACCGATAGTAACACTACTTGGAGTTGTTACAGTATGTGAAGTATCAGTGACCTGAATCCATACACGCATAACACCGTAGCCCAATGCACCAGTACCAGTTGATGTTGGCCAGTTGATAAATTTTAATGTAATTGGACCAGCTGTGGTAATCTTTTGGAAGTTGGCCTGGTCAAAGTCCAATATTGCTACGCCAGAGACCGCACCCAAGTCCAATAAACTTTGTGTCCAACTAGCCAATTGTGGACGACGAATCTGTGTTCCTGCCATGTCATTGTTTAATGGCTGACCAGTTAATGCTGTAGTTACAAGAGCTTTGGATTGCAGATCGCTAATCTCAGACCCTGCAAATGTAAAATTGTTTTTAATGTTGGTAAAGTTGTCGCGGAAGCCCTGGCTACTGTTATTTTGGTTAGCAATCGGGAATGTACCGTCGACGTTGTATGGATTAATATTTGATGGCATTTAATGTTTCCTGATTAACTTAATGTTACGTTGGCCCACTTAGTGCCGTTATACACCTGAATATTTCCTGTGGTGTAGTTATATACTGTCATGCCTATTGCGGTTGGAGTTATGGCATTTACTTGAGTTGTAGTTAAATTGGCAAATTGTATAGCACTTGTTAAAGTAACGTTACCTTGTAATGCTGAAATCTCAGAAGCTGCTGTGATAAAGTTGGTTTGTATATTCTGAAAGTTAGATCTAAAACCTTGTGTGTCGTTATCCTGCCCTGCGATTGGGTAGGTGATATTTATAGTAGCTGGGTTAATATTTGATGCCATTAGTTAAACACTCCGTATTGTGGAAATTTTAAGTATTTATCCTGACTTCCCGGTGTATAGTAACTATCTCTATAGTTAAAGAACTTGGTAGTGTCGCCGTTAAAGGTAGTTTTCTTAGCAACAGAATTGGCTTGATACTTGTAAACAGCATAGAATGGAACTGTTTGGCCCGGACTTAAAATTTGGTCGTAGTAAACAATAGCAGTACCATAGGTTACACCAAAAAATACTCGTATACGATCACCTGGGGTAATTTCCTGTATAAAGTTTAACTGTACCACATCGTTAACAACTGTAATCTGCCATATGCCGCCGCGCTGATTAACTGGGGCAAGTCCCTGTGATTTTTCTAAGTATCCGGGTATTAGTGTGTACGTATCATAACTTTCAGAATCGTAACCTTCAATCCGGGTCGTAGTAGTATTATTGCCGATCCATGCATCCATGTAATCTACCCAGCCATCGTAAGGACCAGGATCTAAGAATTTTTCTTGTTTTGCAAATATCAGTGTATCGCCTGTGCCAAATGTAGTAATTCCGTCTATACCACCGTTGGCAATAATATACTCTACTGTTCTGCCGTTGATCTGACTAAATGGCACGGTTACTGCATAATTAACAGAAGCAACCAACGCACCAATATTGCTATTTGGTAATGCATCGAAGGTTGTTTCTTTACCTAAGGTATATTGATCAGTTGTGGTATTAAAGTTTGAAGTATAGAAATCGTCTAAGAAATATCTATCAACAGTAAAGTCTATATTATTAAAATTAATACCTGAATTTTGTAAACGATACGCAATTAATTTACTTGCGCCCGGTACAGTATAGGCCAGTACCGACGCTTGCACATAACCCAGCGGAGTACTAAATGTTCCATTAGTGGTACCAGGTTGGTTACTGGTCATCCAGGGTGGCAAACTACTTTGATCGTAGTATCCGACACCGGTTGTTAATCTACTGATCATATTCTGACTACTATCAGGATATACTATTTTATATTCTGCACCTGTGGCATCAATATATGGATTAGTAATAGTATTGGTTAAATCTATTTCTAATTCAGCACCATTGCCGTTGCTATTTAGAGTAGGGTCAACGATATCAATATATACTACTTCGTATTTTACATTATAGTTACTGTCCAATACCACGGCTGTTTTAATATCACCAAACTTGAAATTTTTAGTATAATGATTTTTAGCCATTGCATTAGCATAAGTTAATAAATCGCTAGGCTTTAGTCCTGGTAAAAATAACATCTCAATATCTTTAGCAATACCAAACCATGGATCATCGATTCGATAAATTAATTCAGGCACAAATATTTCTGTATTGTTTACAACACTATTAAAGATTTGACGTTGGTCCCACTTTAACATTGCCTGTAGATATAAATTATCATATGGTTCAATATCAATAATATCTAGTGTTAATGTAAACTCTCTTACTGCGGTTGCAGTACCATCTGCAGTTGATACTTGAACAGTAAAGTTGTAAACTCTATCAAATGATTCAGTGTTGCCGTCGATAGTGGTTGCAAAATCATCTAGGCAGAACGCTTCAAACGTAACACGTCCACTTATTTCACCTGAAGGCAATAACGATAGGCCTTGCGGTAATCTAATAGGCACACCAGGAGCATCAACTAAGGTATATACCAATGGCTTGCCTTCAACACTGGTAGCTGTCAGTACTATCTCGCTGACCTGTCCGTTATTAACAGTTCCAAGATTTTCTGGACTATTCCATTGAATGATATTGTTAATATCGCCCAAGACCGGTAAGTTAAAATAAATTGGGTTACTTGCGTAAGTTACGTTACCTCTGATTTTACTAACCTGTACACCAAACGAATAATTTTCATAAGATGAACTTTGTGTTGTTAGTTTACCATATAACCAACCTGTAGATGCATCCAATAGTAGTCCTGGTAAGTTGGTTGTTGATCCGGAACCGGACCCACTGCTATCAAATCCAACACCGCCGATGTGTGTAATGTCATCACCTTGATAGTCAAAGCCGGCATCTAATCCGTAGACATAGGCATCAAACGTGCCGGATGTATTTGATAATGAATATGTTATGACATCGCCTTGGAAATCCATTCCTTCAAATTTGTAAGCATAGTAACTACCACTACGTGCAGTTGGCAATGTTGTTACATTGCCGTTTAAGATAACTGGAATATAGGTATTAATTGTATCGGTTGTTAGGTATGTATTGTCGACTGTGATGTTACCATTGTCTGTGGTATATCCGCTACGACTTACAACGTCAATGATATAAGTTTGTAAATCATAATTTGCGCCATCATAGGCCTGGATTGTAAAATTATAGCTTAGTGTTTGATTTAATTGATTAAAATCGTATGGTCCAAGATCATATTCAGCTGCATCAAGAATTTCATTATTGGCACCAGGTGCAGGAATATTGCTATCATATCCGGCTGGACCAAATGCACCAATTAATTGTAAAGGTTGTATGTACCCACTTAGTAATCCAGTAGAACTTAATGTTACACCAGATGGTAAACTACCAATGTTTGACCAGGTAATTGCTACGTTGGGATTTAATTCGTTAACTGATAATTGCTGACTATAGTATGTACCATCAAAGAATGATCCTAGCAAGGTAGTTGCTGGTTCAATGACTGGACCGTATACGTTGGTTACACTTAAACTAAATGCTTGATCTCTAATGTGTCCAAAGTTTGTAGTAGCACGGATTGTAAATCTAAATGTTTCTGCTGTATCAACTTGTACTGCATTTAACAATGTCGGTACACCTTGCAATGATCCGGTGGCAACAACACCCATACCCGGTGGCAATTCGCCAGAAACAAAGGTAAAGGTTACAGTAGTGTTGGCCGTTGTTGTTTCTACTTGCAATGGTAATTGATAAAATTCACCATTGGGAACCGTACCTAGGTCACCGGGAGGCGTAACCCAGGTTAAATCACTGTTAACGGTGTTGGTTAGAATAATAGCAAACGCACCATCAATTGGTTTAGTATTGTCTGAGCCGGAGACTCTAACAATAAAATTATAGCTTAAAGTTGTAAAATAATTATTGCTTGGAGAACTATAAGTAGGAGTACCGGATATTATACCTGTACTACTCATGGTCATACCAGGTGGTAAACTTCCACTAATAACTTGATATGTTAATGTTGCGCCGTTGTTGGCACTATCAAATGCCTGTACTTCTATAGAGATAGGCAAGCCAATGCCCAAATTGGCCAAAGACCCAAGCGGGGTAATCCATTCTAGTTGTGGCGGATTGATAACAGCAATACTAAAATCGCCTATGATAGAACTAACACCATCGGCAACAAGTATTTCAAATGTTGATGAATAATTGTTATTCTGACTATAATCGGGCACACCGGAAATTACACCAGTTGCTCCGTTTAAGGTCATGCCCGAAGGCAACGACCCACTAACAAGAGTAAAGGTTGGTGTATTGTTTGGATTGGATTCATTAACTGATAAAGTAACAGAGGATAATGAACCCTTAGATAATGTAGCAAGTTGACCTTGCTGGCTAACCCAACTTAATGTTGACATATTATAATATTACCACTTCAATAATTTTAATACCATCTGTTAAATCTGTTTCGAGTGCTTTGGCAAATACAGCTTGTCCAAAAGCTAAACTTGTTCCTACACTAACTGCATATCCTGCTGTTTGACTAGTTACCAAGCTATCACCTTTGGTAACAGGACCAGTAACTTGACATGGAATACGTCCACGCAAGGCCAACGGTAATCCTTCTGCTTCACGATTCATTAAGTATGCTGGGTTAGTAGATATAGCACCTGCAACACGTGCGTCGGCAAATGTTGTAGTGGTTGTAATTTCCTTGTCACCGCCAAATACAACAACGGTACCTGGTTGGTATTCAACATCGCCGACATAGTTTTCTGCCAAGTCGGCGTATAGTGCTGTAGTTGCTGTGGCAAAAATTGTATTAAACGCTGCACCGGCAGAACCAATATTACCTGTACCAGTTGTGCCACTGTGTACAATACTTGGAACTGTTAATCCAGATAGTGTTACTGTTCCTAAATTACCATTGTAGCCAGGCAAGTAAGCGGCTACGTTGGAATTTGTATATGAACTAGCAACAATAGAAGCATTAGCGGCTGTAATGTTGGCACGTAATCCAGAGATCTCTGTTTCTTGCGTTGACGCATTGGCTGTCCATGCTGTAGTAACTGCATCAACATATGATTTCATTCCAGTGTTGGCTGTAACAATAGCGGCATTGGCAGCAACAACGTTGGCAATCATTGCGGTGTTTAGAGTATTTACATAACTAACCACTGCGGCGTTAGCCGTAACGATAGCGGCGTTGGCACCGGTAATTTGGTTACTTAAGGTAACTTCGTTAGCATTATTGGTCTGTATACTAGTATATAATACTGCGGTATTAGCTTGCCATGCATTGTTTACACTAACAATAGCGGCGTTGGCGGCAGTTACGTTGGCATTTGTGGCTGTTAATTGTGGAGTAGTTGCAACTCCAGACAATGCAATACCATTACCATTGAAATATGCAGCAGTTACGTTACCGGTTGCAGTTTCAATCGATCCACTTATATTACCAATGAACCAAGGAGCAGTAATGTTACCGGACGTGGCTAAACTAGTTAAGTTATTGATACTTGCACCAGACATGTTTAACTGACTAGTAACTGTTACTGTACCTGCACCAACTGATGTTGCACTTATTCCGTTTGTGTTGATAGATCCAGAACTACTAATTGTAGTGTTACCACTGCCTATGCTTAAACTACTAATATTGTTTTGTGCTCCATAAATCTGTCCAGTAAAACCAAACGCATTTACGTTACCACCAATACCAACTCCGCCGTAGTAAACAACAGCGCCAGTTGTGGTACTGGTACTTGGAGTAACAGAAGTGTAAACAATGTTGCCTGTGATGGCTGCACCGGCAGTATACAGGGTACCAAATCCGGTTGATCCAGTTGTAAGAACTTGTCCGCCGTATGCAAAAATATTTCCGGTGACAGATAAATTACCAAGTACACTACCTGTAACAGAAGCGTTACCGATGGTTGCAGTTGTTGATACAATGTTACCGTAATGAGTTGCAGCATACACGTTGCCAGCAACACCAACACCACCTGCAACAATTAATGCACCAGTTGATGTACTTGTTGATACAGTTGTATTACTTAAGAATTGGCTACCAAATTGGGTATTACCATACACACCACCATAGTTAATACTGTTACCAGTAGTTGCATTAAATGGAGTTTGGTAATAGATAAAATTATCTGTTGCGGCTTGGAAACCAAAGTATGCGAAATTGTTTGCACCAGCTTGGTTATATTGGCCCAAGATACCAACGTCTTTAGGAACACCAACAACAACGTTTGGCTGTAACTCTAAGATACTTGCACTTGATTGTAAAGAAACAGTATTGACCTGAACCAAACCTTGTGTGTATAAATTACGGAAGAAGTTACTTGGGCTACCCAAGTCGTAGGTTAAGTTTGCTGTGGGAATAATAGCTGCACCAACACTGACATTGCCGTTGAACTGGCTAGTTCCGGAGATAGTAATATTGCCTACGTAGGTATTACCACTGTGGATACTGGTGCCTAAACTGTAAAATCCATTATTGGCAGTTACATTTCCGCCGGTGATATTTCCGCTAAAACTTGCAGTGGTGCCTGTTGCATTTGCAACAAACAAATTACTAGTTGTGACGTAGTTTGTGTTTAGTTGTTGTTGAACGTTTGCATTTAACCAGTCTTGAATTGGCTGTGCCAATTGTTGTGACACATTAGCAAAACTTTCGTTAACTTTAATAAATGCATCACGAATATCATCGCCTGTACCGTCGTTAGGTCGAGTACCATCGTTAATACTTATAATTTGGTTAGGGTTCCAAAATGCCATAGCTCATTAATCCTTATATACGTTATTTATCGCATATAAGGCAAAGCCAGTTTTGGTTTGGAATTAAGTAGGAGTATTACTCAGGGCTAAAGCTAGATCCGCAACCACAGGATGTTACAGCATTGGGATTTTTGATGCTAAAACTACTGCCCATGTCAGATTCGACATAATCTATAACAGCACCTTGTAGGTAATTACTGCTCATAGAATCTACGTAGACAGTTACACCATCAACTTCGATATCCCAATCATCCTCGGCTTGAGTATCGTCTAGGGTAAATCCATAGCTCATGCCTGAACAACCGCCGCCTTGTACAAATACTCGTAACTTAAGGTCAGGATTGTTTTCTTCTGCCAGGATATCTTTAATTTTTACTACTGCTGAGTCTGTTATTGTTATCATAATCTGCGGTTAACAGCGGCCCAATCAATGATGCGCCAAATGTTATCTAAATACTTGTCTTTTTTACTACCGTAATCATTTTGAAAAGCGTGTTCCCACATATCAACTAGTAGTGCTATGTCAGTACGTTTTGCATGATTGTGTATTGTTTTAATTTGCCCGGATTTGCTTAGATAGCACCAACCCGACCCTTGAATCTTCATTGCTTCCGCTTTGAAGTTCTTTTTAAAGTCTACAAAGTTAGTATGGTGGCGATTGATAATATCTAAAATCTGTCCATGCGGTTTACTTACGCCAGGATGTTTAAATTGACTAAAGAATATACTGTGCAAATAAGCACCAGCTTCATTGAAATTGCGATCACCTTCGTGTTTATTAAAGCGATCAACATATCCTTTATACAACTTACCATAGTGCAAATCAATAAGCGCAGAACTCATTACAGGAGCCAATGCTGTACGAGCATAAGGCAGTTTAATCTGCTCTAGGTTGCCTTTTTCTTTTGCTTCTAGGAGGTCTATTGTTTTGCGTATATCGTTCATACTACTATTTATTACGATATACCACTCTACCGCGATTCATATCGTAAGGGCTCATTTCAACATCAACTGAGTCGCCTAGTAATATGCGTATATTATTTTGTCTTAATCTACCGCCGATTGTGGCAGTAATTTTATGTCCATTTTCTAGAATTATTCGAAACATAGCGTTTGGCAAACATTCTTCGACGATACCCGACATTTCAATTGTATCTTCTTTTGCTATTTTAATTCCCCTTTATATATGTATATTATTTATCGCCGCATGGTACTGATATCAACTGCTTCTTCGTTGCTAAACACAGGAATACCATTTGATTTGTGTAAGGTAGAAATACCAAGTACCTTGGTACCGGTGTATTCTTGGTTGGGCGCAGTTGTGCAAGCAACCCATCCAGTATCTCGACTGGCAATGTGCGGAGTTTCGCGACCGGGTGGAGTTCGCGGAGCACCCATAGACCAGTCAGTTTTGCGTTTGGGTGCAGGCTTGTTATTACTAAATCTAGGTTTCATTCGATCAAACTCTTTTAGCTTGAGTTCCCAGTCAGTCTTGCGCTGTTCGGCCTTATGTTTAGCTTCAGCGGATTCCCACTTTTTGGGACCTTTCTTTTTACCGGTGGTACTGAGCCACGGGCCTTCTAGATGCATTGTCATAGTAAGTATTATAGCTTATTTAGATTTATCGGTCGACTGTGGAATCCAGTTGTGCTTGGCACACAGGATATGATTCAATGATTCAAAGTAAAAAATGTGATCGGGATAGCGTGATTTAAGTACAGTGATAATCTCTTCATCGGACTTGCCCTGCCCTAGAAACTTGTTGTTGTCCTGATCAAACCAGTAATAAACATCGTTATGCTTTTCTACTTTGACACGGTGTACAATCTCATCCAGGCGTTTAACCAGTTGGTCGTGTAGTAAATCCGCAGAGGATTTGTAATGATTTGTAATCCCGATAATGAGTTGCACAATAAAATACGTGCAAGCAAGCCAGAGTAATAATAGAGTGGTATCTTCGAACATAAAATTATTTATTTTTTAAACTCTCTTTGATCTTGTCTTGGCTTTCTAAGATACCTGCTTGGATTTTAATCATGTTGTATGTGGCAAACAGACAGAATCCAGCTAAAAGAGTTCCAATGACCTGAGTCGCAGTTGGTTGAATATACAGTAATACTTCAGCAGTTATCATGCCAACGACAGCAGCAAATGCGAAATATCCCAAGGTTTGAGCGGTTGCTTTTACTACATACTTATTAATTTTCATATACATCCTTTTCCGAAGTTATTGTTAATTTTCTACTACAACTACATTATATAGCATTATGGGAATTAATGGTCAACTTACGCACAAACCCATATACACTATAGGCTATAAACACACCAATGATCACCAGCATTGTAGCACTAATCGGACTGGTCCAAAATGGGCTAAAATCTCCTCTTGATATTGTCATTTCTCTGCGGAAGTTTTCTTCCAACATAGGGCCCAGAATAAAGCCCAGCATTAAGGGTGCAGCCTCCATACCCAACTTCAGGAACGTATATCCGATTATACCAAAGACTACCGTGGTATATATATCTTCAATATTGTTGTTGGTACTGTAGGTGCCGAGACAACAAAAGAATAAAATACACGGGAATAGTACTGCATACGGAATCTTGAATACTGTTAACCAAAGTCTAACCATTGGTACATTCAAGATAAGCAAGAATACATTGCCAATCCACATACTTGCAATTAGTCCCCAAAATACGTCTGGGTGCCTGTCAATCATCTGCGGGCCCGGAGTAATACCTTTGATCATTAACGCACCTAGTATCAGAGCCATAACAGCATTTTCTGGGATACCTATTGACATCAGGGGAATAAAACTTGTACGAGCCGCGGCTTCATCAGCGGCCGCCTGTCCGGCTACTCCTTCAATGGCTCCGGTTCCTATTTCATCTCTATACTTGCTGAACTTTTTATCTATGGCATAAGCACCGTATTGAGCAATAGTAGGACCGCCGCCAGGTAACAGGCCCAAGAAACTACCCACAATACTACCACGCAGGGCCGACGGAATAATACGTTTAAATTCGGCCCAAGTCGGCATTAATTTAATATTGCCAGTAAAAGGTGTACGCTCATCTCGTTTATCTAAGTTGCTGACAATTTCTGCAAGCCCAAAGCAACCAATGGCAATACTAACTATTCCCACACCGTCCATCAAAAAAGGAAATCCCATTGTATAACGTGTAACACCACTATTGACGTCAGTACCAATCATGCCCAGCAGTACTCCGATACACACCATGCCCAGACCATTGACCAAACTACCAGTGGTAATTAAACTGACGCAGACAAATCCTAGCAACATTAACATTACATATTCTGTAGGACCAAACAGGAATGCCACATCGCCTAGCATAGGAGCAAACGCCACAACAATAACAGCCGACACAGTTCCACCAATAAAACTACTGACACCTGCTGTAAACAGGGCAAGACCGGTGCGTCCTTGTAGGTGCATTTGATATCCGTCAATGCAGGCAACAATACTACTGGCATGCGGAATCTTCATGGTAATAGCACTTACACTATCTCCGTATTGTGCGCCATAGTAAATACCTGCCAACATAATAATAGCACCGGTTGTTGGCATTGCATAAGTCAATGGTAACAATAAACTAATGGTAGCAATCGGGCCCAGGCCGGGTAATAATCCGATCAAGGTTCCCACAAAGCACCCAATGGCGCAGTACATTAAATTTTGTACAGTAAATGCTGTGTCAAATCCCGATGCAAGGTGTGCAAGTATATCCATTATAGTGGTAAATTTAATCCAAGTAAATATTTGAATGCAAGTGTAATCAATACCAGCCCTATAGTAATTTTAATAACTCTTGCAATAGAGTAAGTTGATGCAGCAGTCGATGCAACTGAAGCAAGTATTACAATACCTAAGATCATGCCGCAGTATTCAGTAGCTACAGCAAACCCAAGTAGTGCCAGGGAAATAATAATAATGTTTCTAAATTTAAAATCAACCGGTACTGCATCTATCAAGCGACTTTTAATAATGATAATCAGTCCTAGTACAAGTAAGAATACACTGACTGCAATAGGAAACAGTCCTGCGCCCGGATCGGCAAAGTTGCCAACAGTATATCTAAATCCATTGAGGCCAAACACAATAGAAAACACAATGAACAGTATACCAGTTAATAAGTTTTTATTCATTGTTCTATCCACCCTTTAATTATTTCCATTGCTTTGACATTGTTGGTTTCATAGTATAATCTAACACTTTGTTGTTTACCTAAATCTCCATCATTGTTCCAGATCTTATCTACTTCGTTAAAGTAGTTTAGGAAGCCTTGTCCTAGTCTATAGTCTGGACTTTTAAGTAATTGCCAAGCATAGTGCTCCTCAAATTCCGCCCACCGTTCTTTGGAGATTCGGTATTGATTTGGATTTGTCATGAATACTTTAAGCAGAATAAACTTACTGCTGGATTTTCGGGATCATAAAATCGCATTTCGATTGCTTCGTGCTTGGATGTATAATTGCAGTCGTAGTCACGTCGTTCTATTAGTCCGTGTTCTTTAAGTTCTTCTTTAATACGTAGGGTTTTAACGGCCCACATTTCTGTGCCACGTTCGTGTCTATCGTGTGGTATTCTAATTATCTTCATATCCATTTCAACCTAAACATGATCGCATCTGCTTCATCCATGTAGTATAGCGTATTATTGTGATAAAAGCAATTGGGCAAAGTTTCTTCACACCATATTTTTATTTTAGTTTGCGTGTATACCCAATCTGCTGGACCATAAACTTTCTTATAGTCATAATATTTCAGTTCTATTAGAAACTCGGCATCTAAGGAATCGGCCATTTGTTGAGCTAAATCATTTGCGATTGCATCTTCTAAGTTCATAGGTACTTTAATGTAAAAGAAGTTGCATCTGCAGGATTGTAAAATTCAAATTCTACACTGGGTAATCGTAGTTCGTGGGTTTCCCAACTGTACCCTCCCTGTAAGAATCTATAACTAAAATCTGCGTGTTGACGCAAAGTTTGCCTGGGTTCTTGCACTATTTCTATAGCACGGTTAGCATTAGTATTTTCTAGCACAATTATAGTCATAACCATTTCAACTTGAAGTGCGTAGCATCTGCAGGCTGTTCAAATCTAAAACAAAATCCTTCAGTGCTGTTAAATCCGTGTAAGTGATATCGCCCGCCTTCGGCTGTTTCGATCCAGTTGAGTATTTCCCTAATAGGATACCTAGGACCATCAAATACATCTCGCCATAGTATTATAACTTCTTCCCAACTAGTGTGCGGGCCATTAATATGCTCAAACGGTATTTGTATCATTTAAACTTCAAGGTAAAGGCTGTTGCATCCGGTTCGTCAATAAACCAAAATGCCGCTATATAATCGTGTTGGTAGCTTGCATCTGAAGTATCTAACAATTCTGACCACATTAAACTTAAATCATTTTCCCTACACCATTTCTTCATTTTCCACATTACGGTTTTAGGGTCAGCAATTACGACTTGATGGCATCGATCAAGTACAGCTTGCGGAGGAGTTAGGTCAACATTGTTTACATACATTATGTGTATTTCAACTTATAAAATGTGTACTTGGCTTCGTCTATAATTTCAAATGTTTGCCCAATCATGTTATCAGGACGGTGTATACGAAATCCGTATGTTTCTTCTAACCATGTAGCGAATCCTTCTAATTCAAACTTCAGCCCTTCTGCTATACGTATATTATCGTATTCAGCCTTGGCTATCTGTAATGAACGCCAATGGTCATACTTCTCAGCTGAATCTGCTCTAGGGATTAAAGAATCTATCCGAGCTTCAAAATCTGAATATAAGTGATTGTTATTTGCCATCTACATTATCCAATACTGATTTAGCATACCAGCCCATGCGGCCTTCTGGGTCCATGCGTTGTATATCTTCCAGGCCTGTTCTCATGAGTTCGTTTTGTTCTTGTAGGGTGTATATACGATTGCGTAGGTTGCCAGCTTGCATCCATGACATAAGCATAGATACAAACTTACCGGCTATAGCTGACCAATCAATCAATATTCATTCCTTAATATATCAAATGCATTGCCGTATTCGTATCGGTTGTATTTCATTACCGGAAACTTGCTGTCTGATTGCCACCGGCGATAGACAGTCTTACACCATTGCCAATTGCCGTGTATATCCCGAACAGGCCGCCAGGCAAACCACCGCTCCCATTTTGGCATTGCAGTTTTAACATCGTGTTCGGGAACTATTCTCCAGTTGACGCCATCGTACATTTCCCAGTTATTAGTAGATGGGTTATAGCGTAATTTTCCAGCTTCTACAGTCATCTATCGTCCTTCAACCTATCAAAGTTGTCACCGTAGTATCTATGTACTCCACCTGGGCCAAAGCGTTCTGTGTACCAAATCCACTCACGCCAATACCAACGACCATTTATACATCTGGGTAGTATAGAACAGAAATGTTTGTGCCATATGGCTTTATCTCCACTAATTCTACTCATCTCTTTCCTAACTTGAATATCATCTAGTTGCCAAAGTACGTGTTGTTGTTTGTATTCCTCTGCATCAAATTTATAATCTTCTATGTCCATTACTTAAACCTTAGTCTAAACATTATAGCATCTTGCTCGTTAGCAAACCAATAACAATCTTCATGCGGGCCTTCCACAACCACTGCCATGGCAATATCCGGGAAATCTCTCCACCAAGCGGCATTCCATTGCCCGATATGCTCTAAACACCAAGGCTCGCAGTCTGAGTAATGACTGTAGGTTTTTACAGGCACGGTCAGTACAGGATTACGATCTATAGCCACCTCAGCATAAACCAAGTGTAGTCTTCGTCGCGATCAAATATATAATAAATTTCGCTACAATCGCTGTTGGAATCTGGCCTGCATCGAAACGCTTCGCGCCACCGCTGAGCATACTGGTTTGGCCGTTCTAAATGCTCAATCGGCAAGGTACGCTTGGCATTCCAAAACGCACGATTAAATGTATCGTCTAGCACATTAACTCGAATCATCCCCACCTTAGTAAAAACATAGTACGATCTTGTTCCGTATTAAAATGTACAACCATACCCCGTTGTGTTATAGCACCATTACTTGCCTCAATCCATTGATCAATCTCTTTTTGATTTATATGCCACCAAGCATAATCTTCAATGATTAACAATAAGTCTCGGTCAATTGGAGACGTAGCAGGAATAAACTTGCCGCCTGTTTGTATTTGTATAACACCGTTAAGGAAGGTTAGTTCCTGTCCATTGTGTTCTACAGTAACTTGCTCGAGCGTTGGCGTCAGTTGTTTATAGATCTTTTTCATATATTAGTGTAATACGATTAAGTGCTTGTCTAGGAGTAGTATGTCTTGTTTGTACATAGATCTGCCCGTCGGGGAAATCGTACGTTAGCATCCAATTAAAATAACGCTTATCGTATATATGTCCTTCTTTGTACATTAAAGTTTCTACTAAGTTGGGTAATGTACGTTCTTCTGGATATATACCATCGGGACGTTTAATACGCTCAATTAAGATTTCCTCTTGTAATTCTCTGTAGGTTAGGGGCTCTACTACAATCTCTGTCCACAAGGGATTCTTACGTTCTCGATTTAGGACCGCAATCATGTCCTTGTCCCGCATAATAAGTTTTACTTTCATAGCGTCTCTATATCCTTGCAAATAAGTTTAAGCCATACGAGTTCTCGTTCATCAACTTTGCCCCAACTAAGATCAGTGTGCGGACCTTTAACTAGGCAAACACCATTGGCATTTTCCATCCATACTCTAGTACTGTGCTTTACGGCTTCATCGTGCCAGACTGGATTGAACATACCAGTCTTACCTGGATGCACGTCAAACTGTGCCAAGTAACGGCAGGTAGTACGTCCAAACATTTTAACATCTTGTTTGAGTTCGTAATAGTAATTGATCATATTACCAATCTGTTTTTAAGCGGCGACTTTGCCCATGATTACAGTCAGCACAATACCGATGCTGGTATGCATATAAGTTACTGGCTTTCTTTTCAATCGCAGACCATTTAAGCCAACGGTGTAAGCCAACACGACATTGCCAACGTTCTACAATAGGCTCTTGATCTTTTAATGTTCTAAATGTATTTTCTTTATTCATTGTTAAAACCCATGCCCGTCAACATATCCAATCATTTGTTGGCTTCCATCTTCCCAACGCTCAACTCTCATTAGTATTAATTGTCCTGTACCGCCATATTTTAATTTTAACATAGCTTCTTGGTCATCGTCAATGGTATCTACAAAAACCTGCCCGGGACCGCTAAAGACCTGTATAGGACGACCTTCTTCAAATAAGTTTTGAAACTCGTACTTAGTTTCAAGTGCATGACAGCACCCACGCAACCACTCAACGTCTGCTTCGTCAATATGATCTTTTTCAATGCGCCAACGCTTTAGAGTCATTTCCATCATAGCCAATATAATGCAAACAAGCTCGCATCCTCTTCTCGTTCAAACTGCATAAACTGTGTGCCAAAGGCAAATCGCTGATACCAACGATCAGGATCCATTTCGCCGAACTGATCCCAACACCATTGGGCAATATCACGGTGCTTGTGATAATATTCAGTGCGATCTAATGTAAATTCAATCATAGCCATTTTAATCTAAACATTGTTTCTGCGGCATCGCTATAAAAGTCCAAGTGTATTTCACGTATTACATTATAGTAAATACCAAACTTGTCCTCTTTGTAGGTATGCTCTCTAGCAGTAAAGCCCAACTCACGCCGCATTTTATCTCTTAATAAGACCATGCTACGACCGTGTTCGGCTATAATACTGTCCTGTACAATCCGCCATTCTTGTAATGAAAGTATAATCACGATTTAATACCCAAGTACTTTAAGTTATAGAATGTTAATGCCTCGCCTGTAAGGGGTGCGTAGATACGAATCTTAAATCCCCATGTAACAGGATCCGAATCGACGAAAAATACCAAATCGTCGCACTTTGATTTTAACCATTTGGCTTCTTCGCTCTGTTCCCATTGGTATATAGGTTCTGCTGCATACAGGTAAGGGTCTTCACAATCGCCCATTCTTATTTCTTTTACTAAGGTCCCCCTAGAGTCCATTAATTAATCCCCCAACAAATTCTGCTGTATATTCTTCCCGGTACCGACGATGGCCACCAGTCTTTAACTGAAACATAAGCGCATCATGTTCATCTGTGAATGTAAAGTCCATCCAATCGTGTGTGGGATGAAAGGATACTCGATCTCCTGGTAATCCGTAAGTTTCTACAGTCCAAGCAAGTAGTTCATTCCATGCGTGTTTATGATTTGCTGGATCTGCCCAAGGTACTCTAATCGTTACGCTCATTCTTTGCTTTCAACATGCGCCAAGCTCTTGGCTCTAAATGTTTGCACTCCCAAAATAACTTCTTCTTAACGCGACTATATCTAACGTAAACATGCCAGCGATCTAAACTCAATACAAATCCTACACTACGATCACCTGGGCGCCAAATGCTCAGTCCAGGTTTAACAGGAGCACCTTCGTCTCTCCACTGTATCATGAGAATTTTAATAATGCTGTTGTGTACATTTGCTCTGCATCCTTACGATTGCTGTACTTCCAATGTGATCCCCAACGACCACCTTTGTTGCGTAAGGGATCAAAGAAATTACGAATTTCGTGTTCAACTTCGTGTTCCAGTGTCCACGCCTCGCAACGAACTTCATACCACTTCTTATCTTTTTTCTTGCATTGTACAAGGGCAAAGCATCCAACTTGGCTTAGTGTTTTATTCTGATTACTCAATTGGCCCACCTTAATCTAAATAAGGTTTCACTTTCTGCGTCGGGTAAATAGAACCTCCAGTGATAACTGGGAAAGTCGGTCATGAAGTTCCATTTATCCGATTCAAAATGTTGTCCACACCATCGTATAATTCGCTCGATCTGTGTTGGGGTTAGTTTAGTTGTATTAAGTACTACGCAATTTGATTTAGGGTCCATATACTATTATAACATATTGGCAATTAATTGTCAGGATTTTTTAAGTACTTCCCACATGGCTTTTTGATCCAACAGTTTCCGTTCAAGTTCTCGGTAACGGTCAGCACAAGCCCTAAGCTCTTCGAATTCTTTTTCAAGCACGGGATTTGGTTGTAGCACGGCCAAGCGTTCTGTGATGGTTTTCAAGGTCTCTCGGAGACTCCACCCGTCAAGTTTGATATCCTTATCGGTTATTTCGATTTTGGATGCACTTGGTGCCCACGAGGCTGTTGTGGCTGTGGTATAGGAGAGTCCAGCAGACGGGATAGCTGTACCAATGGTTATATTACCATAGGAATGTCCAGCAAGTCCTGCCCCAGTTACTGGAATTGTTGTTGAATACGTTGGTTGTTTGGCCATAAAAATCCTTATACGGTTAAGTATAAGGATTTTTACTTAATAAGTCAAATGAATATTTAAACGTCTGTTAGTACTGTATGATCTGCTGGACGAGTTAGACTTGGATCGTTTGCATATTGAGCCGCAAATGATCTCCATTCTGTGTCGTCTTCGATTACGCCGTTAAACACATAAGTAACACCTTCTTTAACTTCACCTTCTGCAGGTGTAATTGGTGTCATTACTACTGTGCCTGCTGTTTTTGCCGCTTCAAAAATTGCTGCTTGACGAGCAGCAGACGCTTGGAATTTAACAAAATCATCTGCTGATAATGTATCTTTAGCCCAGATGTCTAAAGATACCAATGTTGTTACTCCATCAACTACTTTGGTAGCTGTGTAAAAATTTCCTGTTGTTGCCATGGTTACTCTCCTAAGTATAATACTTTATAATATTTATCAAATTTCAAAACTAAATCCAGGGTCAAACTGCTCTGCACGGTCTTCGTAGCCCTTATATCCACGTGGATTACAAATAATACGAGTAGACCCGATCATATAATCAAATACATCGTGGGTATGCCCGTGGGTCCACACTTTAATCTGTGGATTTTCTAAGATAAACTCACTGAGATCACTTGAATAAGCACCATTCATTAAATGGTCCCCGGCATACTGTGGCTTGATACTGGCCTTACTAGGTGAATGATGGGTTACTACCACAAACTTTTGATCAAACTTATCTTTAACTGTTTCTGCAATAAACTGCTTGCTTGCAAAGTGATCACTAACAGTACGCTCGGGATCTAAACGATGGTAAACATTCTTGGCTTCGTTAAATTGTGTAATCTGCTTGTAATCATTCATTTGTTGTTTCATATGGAACATGGTCAAGGGATCTGCCTTGTTCATATCAGTCCACAGGGTAGCACCAACAAAAACAACATCATCAATGGTATGTGTTTGGTTTTCAAGCAGGGTTACATTATCGGGCAAATTGGATGCAATGTGAGCATAGGTCTTTTGATACTGAAAACCATAGTGTTCGTGGTTACCCATGACCATAACAACCTCGCGATACTTGCTACACTCTTCTTCAAAGAATCTGTAGTACCTGTCAGGTCTTTGGTCTTTGCGTTCGTGCTCAAATAAGATCATGTCCCGGTTGTACATGTCTTTCTTTAGGCGTCGTGCTTCACAGATATCACCACTGAGGATTAATACATCGCCACCGGGCAAGGTAAGATCTGCAAAGTCCAAGTGTAGGTCACTAATTACTGCTACTTTCATATCAATCCCAAAGTGTTCTAAAATATTTTCCGAATAAACGAAGTCCGTTTTCAATGCGTTTGTTATGAGCTTCTAATCCTGCACGGTCTACTTTTAACTTTGTCATACTTTTCATAAAGTCTTTTTCTTTACTACTTTCCGTATGATCATAAAACTCACTTTCACCAGTCTCGTCATCTGCTAACTGTGCAAAGGTCCAAATAAGTTCATCTAGCATCCAGCTATAGCGAGCTTCGGCATAGTTGTCCCAATCGTACGAGTTTTTAATACCTTTACGAGCACCGGGGGCGGTACTGCGTAATTCTTTTGGCACGTCTTTGTTGTCAATCCAGCCGTAACCGTGCTTCTGCGTTTTAAGTTTTTGTAACATGGGATGAATAACAAGTGCTAAGGTATGGTCCATGCCCCAAACATCATAGTTGTCGATTTTAACATACATACGACGCTTTTTATGTTCTTGTATCCAGTTACAAAATTTGCATAGCCAACTATCATTGCCATCTCGGTCGTTGGCCAACCAAGTTCCAAAGTCATGAACCCAGACTGGTTTGTCCATATGACCATTTTCATCGGGCACTTTTTTAACCCAAAAGCATAGTAAGTCTGCTATTTGATAGGGACCTATCCAAGAGGTATACGGACCAAGATATACTTTCATTTGTGATTCCTTAGTTGAGCTACAATTATACTGTTATTTGAATTAAAGGTCAATAAATCTTTTTTGGGAAACTAGCCAGCCGATGCTATTTATGTCCGATTCAATTTCTTCAGTAACATAGCTTTCTTCTACGAAGCCAGTGAAATCGGTACCGGAGAATCCAGTACCAGAACAATACCAATCTATGTAACTTTCATCTTCGCGGATATCAGATATCAGTCTGGCCGCATAACTCCACGAACAATCCCAGTTGATATTTGACAATATTCCCCAGACATCTTTTGGTTGATATTGATTGTTACATAATGCGGCATATAAATTTTGAGCGTAGATTTCTTCATGACGAACTTTATCAATGATCCGGTTCGTACCACGTAAATCGCGTTCTAAATTAAACACTTTTCTTGGCATATAAAGTATTTAACTTGGCCAAGAAAAAAGCCCGCCTAAGCGAGCTTTTTTGTGCTACTTAAACTTAATTAAGCAACTAAGCCCATTGAGATAGCTTTGTATGCAACAGCAACCATCTTACGACTTGCTTCACCATGACGGTATTCAGTAACTTTAACGCCGTTACCTGCAACACGTTGGTTACCGTAAATAGCGTAGCCACGAGCGCGGATATCACTAATTGTTGCGGTAGGGTTCTTGATACCAAAACGATGTGTAATTTGAGCTGGGCTCAAGGTTTCACGGTTTAATACCAATGCTTCAAACAAACGACCTTGTTTGGTCTTCAAATCAAATTTCTTTAGTTTTACAGTAATAGACATGATGTCTCCTTTAAATTTAAAAGCTGTTTAGTAACAGCATGATGCTAGTATAGCAAACTTGTTGAGTTAAATGCAACTACTAATTTAACCAAAACCAGATAAATAATAGTATTAAACCATAAAGGAAATCAAAATGGCATACGCAATTTATAAAGCTGGTGTTCCAGCAGTAGTAGGTACAAAAACTTTCGTAACAGGACAAGTTGCTAGTCCGGTTACAGCCACTTCTGTGACTACAGGTGTAGGTACAGTATCACCAGTAACAGGTACAGCAGTTAAACGTGGTCAAAATAGTGACAACGGTACAATCGTTTCTGTTGCAAAAGCTAAAAATACACCACAGAGTTAATTATGACTACTACAGTTAAAGTAACTACAGTTCCAGTTCCAGTAGCATCGGTTGCAAAGGTCAAGGTTGCAAGCCCTGTAGTTACAACTACAGCTGCCGCCATGACCAAGGTAGCTAATCCTGTTGTAGCTAAGGTAGTTGGCGTAGCAGTTGTAGCGCCTATTACTCCTGCAGCACCTGCGGCAGTTAAAAATACTGCATCAGTAGCAGGTAGTGATACCGCACAACCTGCGGCTATCGGTAAAAAAGCAAAAACAACAACTACATCGCCTGTTGTAGGCAGTCAAACAAACGGTCACGCTAGTTATCTATGACATACCCTGGACAAGGAACACCTAGCCCCGTTATTGGCCAAGCTAACCATGTTCCTAGTCCTGTAGCACCTGTGGTAGCTCCATCGAATCATCAACCTCAATATACACCGCCGCCTGTAGTAATTACTGCGGTATATACAGCGCCGGCACCAACTAGACAAGAAGTTGGTCAACGAGTTAAAAACCCCAATCCTTATAACAATCAAGTGCCTATTGTTGCACAAGGTATACACACGCCACTGAATACTCCGTTAGGAGTTTATCCTGCAAAAGAAACTTCTACACAAGAATGGACTTGGGATTATGGCAACGGTGGCGGCCAGGGCAACTACTAGGTAGATTTAATACCACGTCCTAAGATAGTGCCATATACAGGTTGTTCTTCTGTATACAATACTTCAAACCCATTTGCTAATAAAAATGGAATTACACTTCCCGATTTACCTGAGTAATGTCCCCACCATTTGTTAAACCAAGTATCATCGCATACTACTAAACAATGTTCGGCCATGTGCGGCAATGCCAAGATCATCTGCGATAAGTGGGCGCTTTGGCTGTTTACGTTATTCATTTCCAGGCCCAGTGTTTGATACCGAGCTTGTTGTTCTAGAATAAAGTCGGGAGTCTTATCCGGATGCCAATCCCAATCAAAATTATCTAAATAAAGAAAATTAATTGGGCGCATCGAATAAATTCTATGATAAAGATAATCTTCACCACTTTGATTTAATATAGTACAGTTTGGAATGTGCAAATTTTGCACAAACTCACAATTGGCTGGATCCATGTCAATGGTAATCAATTTAGTACCTAACTGACTGGCCCATTCGGCTAAAGTTTTAGTACTACCATCATCGCCATTACGGCTAGTACCTATCTCAACAAATTCTCCCAAACTTAATTGATCTAGGTACTGTTCTGCTGTCCTAAAGACTTGACCCATTACTCTTTATCGCGTTTACGATTCAGACTTTGACGAGCATTAGCGGCTTCTGCTTCGGCATAGCCTTTGATAAAGCTACGACGTTGTGCTTTATCTGTCATTGTTGCGGCTACTCGTTTTACTGATTTGCTTACTTTTACTGCACGTGGATCGTATGACATTTCATTTTCCTTTAAGTTCGTTTAATACAAGTTCTTTACTGCGCTGAATATCTTCTTGTTCTAATGCCAGGGCCATTCTTGAGCCTAGCACATTAATAATATCAAGTATAGCACGTTCGCCGGATTCAGTCAAATGGCAGTAGTCCGCCCCAATACTTGAGTGATAGTAGTAATTACGATCTCGTAGGATTTCTTTAATACTACCAACTATCATTTTTTCAACATCTTTAGTTTTCATTCGATCAATCCTTGTCTTTAGGCCACTCACTCGGAGTCCAACCCAGAGTCGCAAAATCTTCACGTATTTCATCTGTTACTGTTCCTTCCGGTACGTGTTTTTTTTCATTGAACTTTGATTCGGCTACTGCGGGATCTTCTGTAAAGTCGAAGCCACCACCAATGCCACTACAGTACCAATCCATATAATCTTCATTAACATCTTCGAATCCATTGCGGAAGTCCGCTACTATTCCGCCCGCGGCACGCCAGCTACACGACCAATATTCGTCTTTAAGTACAGGCCAGATGTCAGCAGGTTGCCAACGCATATTACACAGGGCGGCATATACATTTTGGGCATAGTCCTTGCGGGTCCTTATTTTTTCTAAGAACCACGCACATTGCTCAAGATCGGTTACTAAATCTCTATCCAAGAACGCGAATCTCTCTTACATTAGCTACCTTAAAGGCACGCCATTGAGAACGGTCCAAACACCACACACTCAGAGTTTCTGGCTTGTATAGTCGTGTAGTTTGAAATTCTTCTGTAACTACACGTTGTGGCATTGCTTCAGTACGCAAGGTACAAGGCATTGTGCGTAAGGTACCATCTACTTTAGTGAATGTAACTTCACAATCGTGTTCGTTGAGTAGATGCCTAAGTTCGCGGTTGCGAGCATCCAAGTCTAGGCCTTCTACAGTCTCGGTATATCTAATTCCAAATGTCATTTTGTTTCCTTGCGTTTTAATGTCCACGTACCATCTTTGTTATCAATCCACTCAATGATAGCACCTTCTTCCCAGCCCAGCTCTTTACAGGCCTCTCCGATGTCAAGAAGCATTTCTCCTGGATGGTCTGGATCTTCTACTATAGTAGTAATCCAACTATATCTTGTCATTCTTCAACTCCAAAATGTTCTTCAAACTGTCTCACAACATCTGGTGCCACAGCGTCAGCAACCCAGTTATTAGATACAATTCTTGATGGATGTTCCTTACAAATGGTCATACATTCTCTCACAATCAACTCGGCGAACTTGGCTAAGTTTCCATCATATGTCATATTTTCAATATACAATCTAGGACTATCATCCCAATGTACTAATTGAATGCCTGCATCTTTAACAAGTTTTTTAAACAATTCACTATCTGGATTCATTCTTCAACTCATCTATAGGTGGATAATCAATATAATCACCAAACTCCGAACTATACAATACTGCATCAGTTCCTAATATCTGAACTTCTAAATCGTGGTGTGTAATATCATAATCAACAAAGGTAAAGTCCTCATTATACACACGGAAGAAATAGAAGGTGCCGCCATTCATGTCAACGCCGTGCATGATAAATCCTTTTACACCATTGGCAGGTTTAACACTTCTTATCTTCTCGTTCATTCTTCAACTCCGAAATGTTGTTTAATTACTAAAACCGATTCATTCATACCAGCGATAGCACCTTGCTCGTAAGAGTAAACACCTTCGTCCGCAATTTTCTTTGTGAGGCTATTATTGTTGTATGTTTCAATAGTGGTTACACATTCCCGAACAATCAACTCGGCGAATCGTAGTCTTAAAAATTCATCTGGATTGCATCCACAATCACATTCTTGTAGATTAACTTGTTGCCAAAGTTGTTCAAACCGATTGTTCATTATTGCACCCCATATGATCTTTAACATAATCACTTACCCTATTAGCGTGGCTTCTAATTTCTTTATCATTAAGCGATTGTAAGTTATAGTTAAATGTTAGTGCGAGTTTAGCACATTCTTTAATAATCAACTCGGCGAACTTTTCTAATTCGTTGTATGACATATTGCCGTCACTTAGATTAGCCTCTGTAATGCCAACCTGTTCACTAAGTTCTCTAATCTTCTCGTTCATTTATAGACCTTGTGATTTTCTATAGTCTTCGAATTTATAATATTCAGATAAGCTATTAAATGAAATGCTGTCCGTTTCGCTATTTTTATATTGTATTACAGCATTAAATTTAGTCTTAGCATATTGATCAAAATCATCACTTGATTTTAGTAGAATTTTATCAAACCTTGCTGCCTTCTTAAATGCTTTGGCGTTGCGACTATATTTTGTGAAATTTACAGTTACAGTCATTCTTCAATTCCGAAGTATTCTTTAACACTTTCATTACAATGCGTAATAGCATCATTCCATCCAAGATAAAAATCTCTATGCGTACTGTTAACAGCATATGATTTATTTTGTCGTATAAATTCCCGCACAATTAACTCGGCGAACTTTTCAGCAAATACCGGATCATAATAATGAATCGAATCTCCATTATTTTGAGCCTGTAGAGCAAGTTGTTTAATCCGTTCGTTCATTATTTTGCCTTCTGATATTGTCGTTTAATTTGTTCTACAGCATGTTTAACTGAGGCATTATAACCATTTTCCCAATCTTGATACCCACTCTCCGGCTCGGCAATTTTCTGACTTTTGATAATCTTGCAGATATCTCTAGCAATCAACTCAGCTAACAAGTTAGCACGACCTGCAAGTTCTGGTGCCGCAAATCCTGCTTCTAGCATTAGTTCTTTTATTCTATCGTTCATTCTTCAACTCCGAAATGTTGTTTAATTTGATCTGCAGAAAAGTATGCGCCTTGGCCGAATTCTGGAGCGATGTCGTTATTACAGTCCCCTACTTGAACCGCAACACCTGCACATTCCCGAACAATCAACTCGGCGAACTTTTCTCTTAACGGTTCAGGAAGCATAATAGTGGCATACTGATGTTGTTTTGAGAACTCTTCTATAGAATCGTCCCAAAGTTGTTTAATCCGCTCGTTCATAACTTCTCTCCCGGTTCAAATCCGCGGAATCCTTTGAAACGTGGGAATCGTAAACTGTAAGTACCGTCTTGATTTTGTGTTACAGCATCGGCACGGACTTCAACAATGTTACCGACAAGGTTATCCCTAGCGGCCCAATAAGTAATGCGATTATCATCTGTAAGTCCTGATCCGACATTGGTCCTAATAAGTTTACCATCATCTGTTCCTTCTACAATTAATGCACCTAGTCGGCCTTCATTCTTACCTGTGCCTTCTTCGGTGCCCACTACTGTTAAACTAACTTCAATGTAGGGCTTTTGTTTTAACCATGCCACTGAACGTTTAGTTTCGTATGGTGCGTCGGGATCTTTAATCATAATTCCTTCGTAACCGCCTGCGATTGCTTGTGCATTAATTTCCTTGAACTTGGCCTGGTGCTCGGGGTTTTCTAAGTCTAATAACACTTGCCCAACAATATCTACGTTAGGCATATGATCGGCTAAAGGGGTAAACCACTGCTTTAACCAAGTACTACGTTCAATTTGTGTACGTGAGCTTAGTCCTGCTTGAAAATCTTTAAGTGTAAGGATGTCAAACAAGTTAAGCACAGCATCGTTGCTTTCAACATCGCTCTTACGATGCACTTGTTTCATTAGGTCCTGGAACGAACTTGACATTACTTCGCCATCTAAGACCATTGGCTCTTGAAAGAAGATAGCGTGTTTGCTAATTTGTTTTGCAATATGCGGAAAGTTTACTAGCTCTTTACCGTTCCGGCTAAACATACTGACAGCGCCAGAAGGATACACGATAGTAATAACACGAACTCCGTCCAACTTAACTTCCACCAACTTTTTGCCTGAGACTTTGCTTTCATGGTTAGCACCATCATGCGCTAATTGACAAGAAAATACAGGAACAGCATATTTCTTATCTGCATGTTTATTGACTGTAGTATCGCTAGTTCCGCAACGCATATCCTTAATAAGAATACGACGG